>UMGT01019902.1_pt1 | contig 296233 bp, 283 predicted proteins | sample 1965351 | NCBI WGS metagenome assembly UMGT01 (sample SAMEA4836080, study PRJEB28245) | human gut metagenome | biome: gut microbiome; material: fecal sample | place: Denmark | collected 2008 | reverse complement strand
GCCAAGGCGGGGGTCGCGAGTTCGAATCTCGTTTCCCGCTCCAATTTTATATGGCGGCATAGCCAAGCGGTAAGGCAGAGGTCTGCAAAACCTTTATTCCCCAGTTCGATTCTGGGTGCCGCCTCCACAATCGTTACCCATGCCGGGGTGGCGGAACAGGCAGAGCAACGGACTTAAAATCCGTCGGTTGGAAACAACCGTACCGGTTCGATTCCGGTCCTCGGCACCAATTAAGACTAACTTTGGGTTAGTCTTTTTTTCTTATATACAATTAAAACGATTTGTGAAAATTATTACTATAAGTTACGTATAAATATATAAGAGATAGATAAATCTATGAATAAGAAACCTAAGTTATTAATTAGTGAATGCCTATTTGGTGTACCTTGTCGATATGATGGCAAAGACAATTATATAGAAACGATAGAGGCTCTAAAGGAATATTATGAATTAGTACCTGTATGTCCGGAAGTGTTAGGGGGACTTAGTACGCCTCGTGATCCTGCGGAGCGGCAGGGTGAACGTATATGTACTGTTAATGGAGCTGATGTTACCGATGAGTTTGTAAGAGGTGCTCAATTAACAGTTGATATTGCACTAAAATATGGTTGCAAGCAAGCTTTGATGAAGGCGAAAAGTCCTAGCTGTGGATATAAGCGCATTTATGATGGAACTTTTACTAGAACAATGAAAAATGGCCATGGATGTACTGTAGAGGCTCTACTTGAAAAGAATATAACAATTTATACTGAAAATGATATAGAGCTTTTACTTGCAGAAAAAAAGAGATGAGTTTAACTCATCTCTTTTTGATTATATCAAGTTATTTTACTGGTAAAATAACTCAATATAATAGAAAAATAATGGCTACAATATTAATTAAAGACTACTTGTTTGCATTAACAGGATCATTTGCTAATGGTTGTTCACCAAGTAATGTAGTTAAGTTATGTAGATTAAATCGATATTGAGCATTACTAAAATCTCGTGTTGCATCATATCGTTGACTTGGAGCATGCATGAGACCAACTAATGTATCGTATAGCAAATCATTAGTAAAGAATTGATGCTCGTGTTTTGCAAGTACCTCAGCAGTCTGTGGATAGGTTGAGCGATATTGTGGAGATAGGTATACCCAGAATGGAATATGTGTCATAACAAAATCAAATGTATCAGGGTTATGCGATTTGTCTAAACTTTCACCGTGATCGGAGAAATACACCATGGCTTGTAGGTTTAATTTGTCTTTGCCATAATTGTAAATTTGTTGTAATAACCAGTCTGTGTATAATTGGCTGTTAGCATATGCTTCTTGACCATCAGGATACGGACCTTGTTTCCACTTGCTAAATTCATGAGGGTAACGGTCATTGTAATAAATATGACTACCCATAATATGTATAACGATAAAGTTGTTTTTGGTAGGATCTACAGTTTCTAATAATGGCAATAGAGCTTCATCATATCGATCTGAGAATGCATAAGATTCATGGGCCCATTTTGTTGTGTCTGCAGTCTTAGCCATTAATGAAATAGCTGTATCATATTCACCGAATACACCTTGATTGCTAAACCAAGAAGTCGTGTATCCCGCTTTTTTAGCAATATCTAAGATATTGGCTGAATCAAGAAATGGTTTATCATCATATTGATTTCGTTCAGATAGTGCACGCTCCAAGGTTGGTACTGTTTGTACGTACGATGAATAGGCATTATCAAAGAAGACAAAGTCTTTATTGTCCGAACGCATATTGCCTTGCCATGGAGTATCGTCATATGGGAAGTTTGGATTATATACTTTCATATAATCTCGAGAACTAGATTCTCCAATGACTAGAATAATAGTACCAGGTGTTTTGTTCACCGCTGTTTCCTTTGTGTCTAAATTAAAGGAATCAAATACTAAGTGGTGATTATCATTATATTGTTGCATTTGTTTTACATAATCGCCTGCAGCAATCCAGTTCGCCACAATACAGGTTTGTGGGAACAAAAAGAATGGTACATATACTAAAAAAGCTACAAGGGATGCGATAAGCATAGCTGAGCGCATAGGGCGTGTAGTATTTAAGTTTACTACTGCTTTCATCCCTAAGTTAGACCAGTACAATAAATAAGTCCATAAGATAAGACCAATACTTATTGTTATAAGACCAGGTATTCCAGCTGCATTCTTTAAAAAACCAAATGCTTCTTCTGGATTGGTCATATATACGGCTAGCAGACTGGCTGGCGTTAAGCAATGCCAAGTAGTCATGTAATAGCCAATTTGTAAGAATGGTATTAAGCTCAAGATCATGGAAATGATAGCCATGATTAAGGATGTTGTTTTATGGAAGCGATTTGTTTGGTTCAGTAAAAACTGAATGCCTGATAATCCCATGAAAATTAATAAGCCAAATAAAAAATCATTAGCAAATTCATAGAAGTATAATGGCTTCACATAGGACCAATGGAATAAAAGAGGAAAGGTAAGTGCCCATAAGATTCCGACTAGGCCATACCCTAAAAAAGGCCTGTGGAAAACGGTACACCCCATAAAATATTGAAATAAAAAGGTACCTACAATTGTTGGTACAGCTAAAATCGTAATATCCTCTACATCAAGCCCTAAGGTTATGGGCTCATAAATTAAAAATAAGATGATATATAAAACAATACCTATAATACCAAAGCGAAAAATTGGATTTCGCCCAATTTGCCTCACACTCGATGACATAATAAATCCTCTCTAAAAGGAATACACAATAACGTATCTTTTTTTAATATAAAATAATTACAATAATAAAGATAGCAGATGAGTGTAAAAAAAACAATTATTTGAAAGTACTACTATAAATGCTTTATAATTATATAGTTAAAAACATTTTTTCTGAGGATTGGGTTTTATGGGAGATTATAACTACAAGTTGGACGTTTTTGAAGGTCCCCTTGATCTGCTCTTGCATCTCATTGAAAAACATAAAATAGAAATTACCGATATTCCTATCGTTGAAATAACGAGTCAATACTTGGCATATCTAGACAATTGGAACCATTTTGATATTCATTATAGTAGTGAATTTCTTGTTATGGCATCTACCTTATTACAGATTAAATCACGCATGTTATTACCTAAGGCTGAACCTGAGCCTGATGAAGCAGAGGATCCACGTGACGAGTTGGTAGCAAAATTAGTAGAATTTAAGAAAATTAAGGATATTACATCTCTATTAATGGAGCGTACCGCTGTATCTGCGAATATATTTAGTCGTCCTGAAGAAACGAGTGTGCTTGGATTAGATAGTGTATATAATTTGGAACTTTCACAGTTATATCAAATTTTTTATCAAACTATAAAACGGGCTAAAGAGTTACCAGAAGAAGAGACAATTCGTGAGGTAAAGGTTGAAAAGGATACGTATAGTTTAGAGGACATGATTATATCCTTGTCTAGTCGTATACATCGTGGCGAATGTCTATATTTTAGGGAGTTATTAGTAGCAATTGATACGAAAAGTGGTATGGTAACTATCTTTATGGCTGTTTTAGAATTATTAAAACAACAAGTTATGGAAATGCGCTATGAAGATGATGATATTATATTCACTGCTACCTTAGAGAGGGCCGTGTAGAAAGGGGGCCATATGAGCTTACCAACGATGCATTTAGAAGCCGTTTTGTTTTCATCGGCAAAGCCTATATCGATAGATATGTTAGCAGAAGTGTTTGGGCTTTCCACAGAGGCGACACAAAAATATATAGAAGAATTACAACGAGAACTAGAAGAACAGAATCGAGGTATTCGAATACGTATATCTGGAGCTGGTGTTGAATTAGTAAGCGCTGTTGAATGTGCTGATTATGTTGGGCATATTCGTAAAAGAGAAGATAAATTATCTAATGCGGCTATGGAAACATTAGCTGTTATCGCCTATAAGCAGCCTATTACAAAGGCTGAAATCGAAGAGGTGCGCGGTGTAAATAGCGATAAAATTATAAAACAATTATTAACTCGATCTCTTATAGCTGAATTAGGTCATAAGGATACTGTAGGTAGACCGATTCTATATGGCACGACTGATGAATTTTTGAGAAGTGCTGGTGTAGAATCGATAGAAGCCTTACATCAAGAAGTTTCGGAAACAGAAGGATAGCATGGAACGATTACAAAAATATATTGCCAGTTGTGGTATTGCATCACGGCGTAAGGCAGAAGAACTAATTACAGAAGGTAAAGTACAGGTCAATGGTCGCAAGGTAACCGAATTAGGGGTCAAAATTAATCCACAAAAAGATAAGGTTAAGGTTAATGGCCAATTATTGGCTCAAGAGAAACCAGTATATTATTTGTTAAATAAACCAAAGGGTGTCATTACATCTGTGTCTGACCCTCAAGGTCGAGAAACAGTTTTAGATTATATAAAAAATGAAACGAAACGAATTTACCCTATTGGTCGTCTCGATTTATATACAGAAGGTTTGTTACTGCTTACGAATGATGGAGAGTTGGCACAAAATCTAACGCACCCATCTAAAGGCGTGGAAAAGACTTATGAAGTTCGCATCAAAGGTCGTGTTCGCGATGATGATTTACAAATTATTGCAAATGGTGTAGAGCTTGAAGATGGTATAACTGCACCTGCGACAATTGTAGATTTAGGTTTTGATGATCATAATGGTGTACATGAAGTAGAAATTACAATTCATGAAGGTCGTAATCGTCAAGTTCGTCGTATGTTTGAACACTTTGGCTATCGTATTCATAATTTAAAACGTATTGCGTATGCTGGTCTTACTTTAGGTGGTGTGAAACGAGGCGCTTCTCGTCAACTAACAATTCGTGAAGTAAAAGCGCTAAAAGCATTGGGGACAGATAAGGCATGAAGCAAATCATAGTCATTGGCGGTGGTGCGGCAGGTCTAATGGCAGCTGTTATAGCAGGCCGTGAAGGAGCACGCGTCATCTTATTGGAAAAAATGAATATGGTTGGCAAGAAAATGGGCATTACCGGTAAAGGTCGCTGTAATATTACGAATAGTGCAGATATGACCGAATTTATAAAAAATACGCCTGGTAATGGTAAGTTCTTGTACGGTGCCTATGAACGCTTTAGTAATGAAGATCTTCTGGACCTTTTGCATAGCTGGGGGTTAAAAACTAAAGTAGAACGTGGGGGACGAGTGTTTCCTGAATCCGATTCTGCATTAGAAGTTCGCAATATCTTTATGAAAATCCTAAAAAAGTATAATGTTCAAGTTCATTTAAATGAACCTGTTACATCGATTACTGTACAGGAAAATCGTGTAGTTGGTGTTACAACGGATAAGGAACAATATGCTTGTGATGCTGCTATTATTTGTACTGGTGGTGCATCTTATCCATTGACAGGCTCTACTGGTGATGGTTACGTTTTAGCCGAAAAAGTGGGACATACTATTACTGATATTCGTCCATCCTTGGTTCCTATCGTTACAAACGAAACGTGGGTAAAGGAAATTATGGGGCTTAGTCTTCGTAATGTTGAGGTTTCCGTAATTTCTAAAAGTAAGGTACAAGCAAAACAATTTGGGGAAATGATGTTTACTCATTTTGGTCTTACGGGGCCTACAATTTTATCATTAAGTCACACGGTAGGTAAGTTGCTTCGTAAGAAAAATCCTCAAGTTACCATTGAAATTAATCTTAAACCTGCTTTAACTGCAGAAGTATTGGATAAGCGCTTGCAAAAGGATTTTGATTTATACTCTAAAAAACAATTGTCTAATGGGATGAAGGATTTACTACCTGTTAATCTTATTCCCATTGTTATAAAGCTTGCTGAGTTAAATCCGGCTAAACCAATTAATCAAATTACAAAGGAAGAGCGTTTGCGCTTATGCCATGTATTGCAACATATGACAGTAACTGTTAAGGAATTACGACCTGTAGCGGAAGCTATTGTTACAGCAGGTGGTATTTCATTAAAAGAATTTAATCCTAAAACTATGGAGTCTAAATTGATTGGTGGTTTATATGGTGCTGGTGAAGTACTAGACATAGATGCTTTTACAGGAGGCTATAATTTACAAGCTGCCTTTTCCACAGGCTATGTGGCGGCTATGCATGCCGTACACGGTGATAAAGAATAGAGGTTATTATGAACACTAAAAAAATTGCCATTGCTATTGATGGTCCTGCTGGGGCTGGTAAAAGTAGCATTTCTAAAGTAGTGGCCAATGAATTAGGGTATTTATATATCGATACAGGTTCCATGTATCGCGGTGTTACATGGGCAGTTCTTGATAGTCAAATCGATGTTAAGGATCAAGCTGCTGTAGAAGCTTTATTACCTTCTTTAAATTTGACTTTAGAGCCTACTGCAACAGCATGCAAGGTCTATATTAAAGGGAAAGATGTTACATCATTAATTCGCCAGCAGCAAATTAATGATAATGTATCGACTATAGCTTCTTATAAAGGGGTTCGACAATATTTGGTAGAACGCCAACAAGAGATGGCCGCCGTTGGGGGAGTTATATTAGATGGACGTGATATCGGTTCTGTCGTATTACCTAATGCAGAGCTAAAAATTTATTTAACCGCTTCTGTAGATGCGCGTGCAAAACGTAGATGGTTAGAAGTACAAGGTACATCAAACGAGCAAACACTAGATGAAATTAAAAAGAATGTTGTTAGTCGTGATGAAATGGATAAAAATCGTGAAGAGTCTCCACTTGTATGCGTTGAAGATGCAGTAGTTGTAGACTCTAGTAATATGAATTTCGATGAAACTGTGGCATATATATTGAATTTAGTACAGGAGACAATCAATCATGAATAAATTTTCTACCTGGTTATGGCGTACCGCTTTTTGGCTTCGCTATAAGGTAGGGTATGGGTTGAAAGTATATGGTCGCGATAATTTTCCAATGGAAGGGCCTGTTATCGTGGTGCCTAATCATTTAAGTAATAACGATCCCCCTATCTGCGGCTATGCTTTGCCTAGACATGTACACTTTATGGCTAAACAAGAATTATTTGTGAATCCCATTTCACGTTTTTTTTGTACATGGCTTGGTGCATTTCCGTTAAATCGCGGTGCTATTGATAAAGTTGCTATTCGTCATGCCATGGGACTACTTAAAGACAATAAGGTTTTAGGCATATTTGCAGAAGGAAACCGTCAAAAAAGTGGTAAACTTGGTAGATTCCATGATGGTGCAGCATCAATTGCTCTTAGAACAGGTGTTAGCATAGTGCCTGTTGCTATCATTGGCTCTCACAATATGGAACGTAATAAAGTGGCTTGTATTATTGGTAAACCAATCCCAGTTGAAAAAGCTAAAGCGACTCCAGAAGCAATTCAAAAAGTAAATGATAGTGTTAAAAGTGAAATCCAACGAATGATAGATTCTTATCATAACAATTGTATAGAGGAGACTTTATGGAAATAATTTTGGCTGAAAACCATGGTTTTTGCTATGGTGTAAAACGGGCTGTCGAAATGGCAAATGAAGCTGCAAATAGCGATGGTAAAAGCTATACATTAGGACCTATTATTCACAATCCTCAAGTTGTAGGTCGTCTTGAAGATAAAGGGGTAAGCCCTGTTCAAGAAGTGTCTGATATCGCTGAAGGCACAATGATTATTCGCTCTCATGGTGTAGGACCTGCTATTTATGAAGAGGCAGAAGAAAAAGGATTACATGTTGTGGATGCCACATGTCCACATGTAAAAAAGGCACAGCAAGATGCAAAGTCTGTTATAGATGAAGGTATGACTTTGGTGATTTTGGGAGAAAAAAACCATCCTGAGGTCAAAAGCATTAATTTATGGGCAAATAACGAAGGAATAATCATCGAAGATGAAGAATCCGCTCAAAAACTACAAGTTGTGGAAAAAATGGGCGTTGTTGTACAAACAACCTTTTCACAATTCAAATTTAACAGTATAATAGACATATTAGAGAAAAAATCTAAGAATCTTAAGGTTTTCAAAACGATATGCAATGCAACGCAAGAACGACAGAATTCTGCCGTTGATTTAGCACGTAATGTAGATCTTATGATAGTGATAGGCGGTAAGAACAGCGGCAACACAAACCGATTGGCAGAGGTTTGTCGTGACGTTGGATGTACAACGTATCACATTGAAACTTCTACTGAATTACAACTGGAATGGTTTAACCGAGTACAGACGGTAGGAGTAACAGCAGGAGCATCGACTCCCGACTGGATTATTAAGGAGGTCATTGAGACAATGAAAGATTTTGCAGAATTATTAGCAGCCGAAGGTCAAGAAGAATTTAAGAAAGGGAACGTTGTAGAAGGTACAGTAGTTCAAGTCGAAGATGAACGAGCTTATGTATCTTTTGGCTACAAAACTGAAGCCATTTTGAACAGAACTGAAATTTCTTATCCAGCACCAGAATCTGCCAAAGATGTGTTAAAAAATGGTGATGAAATTAAAGCAGTTATCATGAATCACATCAAAGAAGATAATCCTATTTATCTTTCCATGACTCGCTTGGCTAAAGATGAAGATTGGCAATATGTTATCGAAGCACAAGAAAAAGATGAAGCTATCGTATGTAAAGGTATTGATGCTATCCCAGCAGGTTTAGTAGTAACAGTTAAATCTCTTCGTGGTTTCATTCCATTGTCCCAAGGTGATGTTCATTTCGTGAAATCCTTGGACAACTTGGTTGGTACAGAATTTGAAGCTAAAGTACTTGAAATCGATGAAAAGAAAAACCGTTTGGTTCTTTCTCGTCGTGCAGTATTGGAAGTGGAACGTCAAGCTAAATTAGCTGAAGCATTGAAAAATATCAACGTTGGCGAAAACTATAAAGGTATCGTTCGTAAAATTATGCCTTATGGTGCATTCGTAGATATCGGCGGTATTGAAGGTTTACTTCACATTTCCGATATTTCTTGGCAAAAAATCAAAAAAGTGGAAGATGTTCTTTCCGTTGGCCAAGAAATCGAAGTTAAATTACAATCTTTCGACGCTGAAAGCAATAAATTATCCTTGTCCTTAAAAGCTTTATCTAAGAGCCCATGGGACGTTGCTGAAGAAACATTGCATGTTGGCGATGTTATTAAAGGCAAAGTTGTTCGTTTAGTAGCTTACGGTGCATTCGTAGCTGTTAATGACGACATCCAAGGTTTACTTCACATTTCTCAAATTACAAAACAACGTAATGCGAAAGTTGAAGATTACTTGAATCGTGGTCAAGAAGTTGAAGTTAAAATCATTTCTCTTAACAAAGATGAAAAGAAATTGGGTTTGGCTTTGACTGAATTGATGGAATCAAAAGAAACTGCAGAAGACGCTGAATAATTCATTGTCTAATATAAGGCTAGCCAAGGTTTCCTTGGTTAGCCTTTTTGCGTACTTTACTTAGTATATGATAAAATATAGTAATGTATTAGATTAGATAATGAGGTGAAACTATGGCAAAACCATTAGTGGCTGTTGTAGGCCGTCCAAACGTAGGTAAATCTACACTTTTTAATGCCATTGTTAATAAACGTATCTCTATCGTTGAAGATATTCCTGGTGTGACAAGGGACCGTATTTACTTCGATGCAGAGTGGTTAAATCGTGAGTTTACAATGATCGATACTGGTGGTATCGAGTTCATTACTGACAATAGTCATGTTATTCCTAAGATGATGCGACTACAAGCGGAATTAGCAATTGAAGAAGCAGATGTAATTCTATTTGTCGTTGATGGTAAACAAGGTATTGTACCTGCTGATGAAGAGGTCGCAAATATTCTTAGAGCTAGTGGAAAACCTGTTGTACTCGTAGTTAATAAGATTGATAGTGTAAATCAAGAACCGAATATTTATGAATTTTACAATCTTGGTTTGGGGGACCCCATTGGTATTTCCGCTAAAAATCTTATGAATTTAGGTGATCTATTGGATGATACTGTAAAACATTTTCCTCCAGTAGGTACTAATGTAGATGATGAAGATACTATTCATGTTGCTATTATAGGTCGTCCAAATGTGGGTAAATCTTCTTTGACTAACGCATTGTTAGGACAAGATCGTGTAATTGTATCTGATGTAGCAGGTACTACTCGAGACTCTATTGATACGTATTGGACTCATGAGAATCAAAAGTTTGTACTTATTGATACAGCAGGTATGCGTCGTAAGTCTAAAATCGAAGAAGCTGTTGAACGATATAGTATTGTTCGTTCTTTGCGATCAGTAGATCGTGCTGATATTGTAGTTCTTGTACTAGATGCTCAAGATGGTGTTACAGAACAAGATAAAAAAATTGCAGGTTACGCTTACGAAGCGGGTAAAGGCGTAGTCATTGTTGTTAATAAATGGGATCTTGTTGAAAAAGATGATAAAACTACATTGCGTTTTACTGAAGATATTTATGATGAATTAGGTTTCTTGCAGTTTGCACCTATCCTGTTTGCTTCGGCTTTAACTAAGCAACGTATTCATCGATTAGCTGATATGTTGAAGTTCGTATCTGAACAACAATATCGCCGTGTATCTACGGGGACGTTAAACCAATTATTACAAGATGCACAAACTGTAAACCCTGTGCCGTCTCGCAATGGTAGAATTCCAAAAATTTATTATATGACGCAAGCTAGTGTTAAGCCGCCTACATTCATTTTATTTGTAAATGAACCAGAGCTAATTCACTTCTCTTATATGCGTTTCTTAGAGAATCGATTGCGTGAGTCCTTTGGTTTTGAAGGAACACCGATTCGTTTAGTATTACGTGGCAAGAAACGGGATGATGAAGACTAATGGATATTTTGATTATTGTATATGCTGTATTATCATATCTTATCGGTTCGATTCCTAGTGGATTAATTATAGGTAAGTTTTTCTTTAATACAGATGTACGGCAATATGGCTCTAAAAATATTGGCGCTACTAATACATATCGTGTTATAGGTCTTAAAGCAGCCTTACCTGTATTTCTATGTGATGCTTTAAAAGGGGCAGCAGGAGTAGTGCTACTCTCACCCTATGGGCCTATGTTTATGATCTTAGGTGGTATTCTTGGAATGATGGGGCATAACTGGTCTGTTTTTTTGGGCTTTAAAGGTGGTCGTGGCGTTGCTACGGGTTTAGGTGTACTTATTGCTCTTTCACCAATAGTAGCATTGATTTGCTTTTTGGTATGGGGTGTTATCGTATACTTCACTAAACTTGTATCTTTAGGCTCTATCATTGCCGCTGCATTAGTACCAGTACTGATGTATTTCACTGGAGAATCCTTCTGGTTTGTTGGCTTTGGCGGATTAGCAGCTTTGTTTGTCATTGTACGTCACTGGGATAATATTAAGCGTCTACTTGCTGGAAATGAGTTAAAAGTAGAGCGCATTAAAAAGGATTAAAGAATGAATGTTGTTGTTATCGGCTCTGGTAGTTGGGGGACGGCCCTTGCTATTAAATCCGTTTTAGCTGGAAATACTACAACTATATATTGTCGTCGTCCAGAATTTGCAGATAAACTTGCAAAAGACTTAGAGAATAAAGACTATTTACCAGGTGTAAAACTTCCAGAAGAATTACAATATAGTTCTGATTTAGAGGCCTGTATTAGTAATGCCGAAGTGGTATTAATGGTTACTCCTTCTGTACATGTACGTACCAGTTTAGAGGCTATTAAACCGTATGCTCATAAAAATCAAGCCTATATTCTATGTTCAAAAGGTGTAGAACGAACCAGTGGCAAACTTTTGACGACTGTGATGAAAGAGGTTCTTGCTACCATAGGGTGTAATTTAGCGGTTTTGTCTGGACCTAATCATGCAGAAGAGGTTGGTCGCAACTTACCTGCTGCATCTGTGCTGAGTACTGAAAGCCTAGAGGTAGCTACAACATTGCAAAAGGCATTATGTAGTCAAAATTTTAGAATTTATGCAAATACTGATATGATTGGTGTTGAACTAGCAGGAGCCACGAAAAACATCATTGCCCTTGCAGCTGGTATTGCAGATGGTTTAGCTTTAGGGGATAATTGTAAGGCTTTACTATTAACACGTGGTCTTCATGAGATGACTCGCTTTGGGGTGGCCTTAGGGGCCCAAAAAGAAACCTATGCTGGTCTTGCTGGTATGGGGGATTTGATTGCTACTTGTATGAGCCCACATGGTCGTAACCGTGCGGCTGGTCAAAAACTAGCCGAGGGTAAGACTATGGATTTTATTGTTAATCATACTAATATGGTTGTAGAAGGATTTTTCGCAACAGAAATTATTTATACAATGGCTTGTAAACATCAAATTGAAATGCCTATAACGAAGGCTTTATATGAGGTTTTATACGAAAAAAAATCTCCATCCATAGCATTAGCTGAGTTGATGGGGCGTGATATTAAAATTGAAGTATCATAAATAAAAGATACTTTTAATTTGGTTATTTATATACTATAATTAATGAGTATAATCTTGTGAGGGTTGTATGCGAATTATTGGCGGAACTGCTAAGGGACATGCTATAAAAGCACCTAAAGGATTAGATACTAGGCCTACACTTGATCGTGTTCGTGAAAGTGTATTTAATGTATTAGCCAATAAAGGTATATTTGGTTCTGATATACTAGATATATTTTCTGGCACTGGTGCAGTAGCAATTGAAGCCTTAAGTCGTGGTGCAGCACATGCAGTAGCAGTGGACTTTAAAACGGGAAAACTAATTTTAGAGAATGCTAAACATTGTCGTGTGGATGATCGGTTAGAAATTATTCCGAGGAAACTTTCACAATTAAAAAATTATATAGTAGGGCGACAGTTCGATTATATATTTTCTGACCCGCCATATGAAAATGGATTTATACAAGATACCATAGATTTGGTTGTGAACTATGATTTGTTAAAACCTGAAGGTGTTTTATTATTAGAACATCATAAGGATGAGGTTTTTACCTTACCAGAATCATGGGAATGTATAAAAGAACAGAAATTTGGTTATACGTTGGTTTCCTATTTTGTAAAGACAGCCGAAAGGAGCTAAACCTGTGCGTATAGGTGTATGTCCGGGTAGTTTTGACCCAGTTACTAATGGACATGTTGATATTTTTGAACGGGGCAGCCGATTGGTTGATAAATTAATCATTGCTGTCAGCTCAAATCCGAATAAAAATTCCTTATTTTCTATGGAAGAACGGGTTGAGATGATTCGAAATTCTGTCAAACATATTCCTAATGTTGAAATTGATTGTACAGGTGGCTTACTCAATGAGTATGTTAAATCCAAGAATGCTACTATTATTATTCGAGGATTACGTGCATTGAGCGACTTTGAATATGAATTTCAGCGCGCATTATTTGCAAAATATTTGGATGATGACATTGAAACAGTATTTATTATGACAAATAACAAATACTCTTTTGTCAGCTCCACGGGTATTCGTGAACTAGCTAAATTTGGTGGTAAGCTAGATGGTCTTGTTCCGGATGATGTTAAGGAAAAACTTGAAGAACGCTTTAATACGGTCCATAATAAATAGGGGTGAATTGTATGAAAACAGAAAAATTATTAGAAGATTTAGAGGTTCTTATTGAATCTAGCAGCCGTATTCCTATGACTACAAAACGTATGGTTGAGGAAGACGAAATTATGCGTATTATTGATTCTATTCAGGAATCCTTACCTTTGGAACTTGAAGAATCTCGTCGTATTGTAGCAGATAAAGATAAAGTGTTAGCTGATGCTCAACGTCAGGCTGAAACTTTGATTGATCAAGCTAAAGACTACATTGCTAAATTGACAGCTGAAAGTGAACTTGTAAAACAAGCTCAAGAACAAGCGAATCAAATTATTAATGCAGCAAATCAATCCTCTGATGAGTTGAAAGCTAGTTCTATTCAATATGCTGGTGATGTTCTTAAATATGTTGAAAACAACTTGGAAAAAACATTGGAAAGCTTGCGTCAAAATCGTGAAAGTTTGAAACAAACTGAACAACGTACAGAAGAAAACCAATAGTTTAAACAAAGGCTAGATATCATATTATATCTAGCCTCTTTTTTTATATTTTAAATTCCATAGAAAACTTAAGATAAGTAATATCAATTTTCAGATCAATATGTAAAAAATAATGTGAGCGAAATAATAAACCAAAAATAAAAGCGAAGGGATACCTTCGCTTTTATCATTCTCTATAGTTTTCTGGCTTTTTCGGCTCCACAATCATAGTTTGATGGGTATTAAAAATAACAAATCCCAAAGGAGATCCAGGTGGCTTTTTGATATTTTTAATGTATGTATAATCTACCGGGATCTTACTAGTATCACGAGCTTTACTGAAGTAGGCTGCATATTGAGCTACTTTAGATAGAATCATATCGTCTGGCTCAACATTGAGTCTTAAAATAAGGTGCGAACCTTGGATATCCTGTGTATGGAACCAAATGTCAGTTGGCTTTGCAAATCGGTGTGTTAAATATTCGTTTTGTTGATTGTTACGACCGATGAATATTTCACCTTCATCAATTGTTAAGTGAATGTAGTTAGATTTGCCAAGCTTGTAAGATAGTGGTTTTTTTGATTTTTTTATGATACCTGCATCCATGCATTCTTTGCGTATTTCTTCTAAGCTTTCACGAGTTGTGGCTAAAGAGATGCTGTACAGAATAGATTGTAAGTATGCTAGTTTTGTAGTACTAGCATTGAGTTGGAACTCGCCACTAACCATACGATTTTTTAGTTTTGTATAAAGCTTATAATACCATTGTGCATTTTCAACAATCGTTAAGTTTGGCTTTAAAGGAATCGTTAACATTTCATTTTCTTCGGAAAGAAGATTTTGTAATTCAATAGAAGGCTCATATTGCACTTGAAGGTGTGCATTTATCATTAGAAGATCACCATATAATTTATAGGTTTCCATTTTCTTAGTATCTTCTAATTCATCTTTGATCTTTTGATGGCGACCTTCTTCCTTTTTGATGGCTGCTGTTAAGATTTTTTCTAACTCTTTATCAGCTGTATAAATTGCCTTTGTATTATGAATAGATTCCTCTAAGGCTTCAGAAATAGTGTTGTATTCTTTTAATACCTTATAGTTATGTAATAAAATACTTGTGTAAGCTTTTTTATTGTTATCGTTGACTAAAGTAAATAAACCTTTGCTATTTTCGAGTTTTACCTTGAGGTCGTACAAGGCTTTAGCAAGTGTATCTAGTTGAGAAGTATCTAAATCAGTTATGATTTCTTCACCACTTAATTTGGAAATATATAAAAGCTCATCCAATAAAGGTTTACCAAAACCGTTAAAGATAGCTCGAATAGATTGCTGCACAGAGCCATTACCAAAGGAAGTAAGTAGATTTTTTATTTCATTATTATCAAAGTCCATTAAACTTACGCGATTAGCATTAGGTGGTAAATCATACTGTATTTTTGGACTAATAATACGTTCACGGTTCATGAGAGGGGAGACGTGAATTAAGGATTCTAAAATAATACCGTCTTGTACGAAGATACAGTTGGAATATTTGCCCATTAATTCAATATAAATATATGTACTCGTAATAGAACCGTCCATTTCTAGTTTATCCGTTTGGATACACATGATACGGTCACCGTTGATTTGTTCCACCTTTACGATGCGGCTACCTTCAATATGCTTTCGTAAGAACATGCAAAGTGAGCTTGGTTCTTTTGGTAGATCTTGAAGTGGTTGGCTAAGATACATTGCTGGTGTGGCACCTACGGTAATAATTAAGTTTTGGTCTTCGTTAAGTGCTCGAACTTTAAATAATAATGTAGTTTTATCTATTTGATATAGTTTTTGTATTTGACCTGTTTGTAGTCGCTCGTTTAATTCTTTAGCGAGTACAGACATGGTAAGTCCGTCTAAATTCATAGTACTCCTTTCAAATATATTTAGAAGTATAGTTTAGTATACCATAGTGTACATATAATTCTTAGTATTTAAACACGGATTGTGTAATTCGTGGTACAATAATAAAAACTACTAAGGAGGATGATTTATGAAAAGTATGACCGGTTTTGGTTCTGGCACAGCAACCAAAGATGGCATTACCTGTACGGTAGAAATTAAGTCCGTAAACGCTCGCTTCTTGGATCTGTTTATTCGTAGTCCAAAACAAATGAATCCTTTTGAAAGTACTATTCGTGGAATGATACAAGATCGTATTACTCGTGGTAAGGTTGAGGTATCAGTTTCTATTTTAGATGCAGGGGAGCGACCTAAAACTTTTACTATTAATAGTGTATTGAGAAAACAAATACAAGAGTTGTTGGTACAAGAAGAATTCTATGATGATTCAAAAAAGGTACCTTTACAAGCTGTAAATTCGATTTCTACCGAATGGGTTCAACAACAAGATACACCAATTGCAGAAGATGTTCTATTAGATATTGTGAAAGAAGCTACGACTCAAGCATTAGATGCTTTAATAGCAATGCGAACTGCGGAAGGTCAACATATCAAGCAGGATTTATTAGATCGTATCGATACACTTGAAAAGATCATTACTAAAATTGACACTAATAAATCTGGTGCTGTAGAAGCATATCGCGAACACATAAAAACTAAAATTCAGGAATATTTAGTTTCTTTAGAAGCGAGTATTAGTGAGGATCGTTTTATACAAGAGATTGCTCTATTAGCTGATAAGACGGATATTACGGAAGAGATTGTCCGATTTACCTCTCATGTGGTACAATTAAGAAATACACTTGCAGATACAAACTCAATCGGTCGTAAGGTCGATTTTATTTTGCAAGAAATGAATCGTGAAGTAAATACAATCGGATCCAAAGCAATGGATTCGATTATTACTGAGCTTGTGGTTCAACTTAAATGTGAGTTAGAGAAAATTAGAGAACAAGTACAGAATGTAGAGTAATAGGAGGTCTATGAATGAGTATTCAATTACTGAATATAGGCTTTGGTAATATGGTATCTGCTAACCGTGTTATGGCTATTATTAGTCCTGAATCCGCCCCTATAAAGCGGATGGTTCAAGATGCTAGAGACAAGGGATTGCTCATTGATGCCACATATGGTCGTAAGACACGTGCTGTATTAGTTATGGATAGTGGTCAAATTGTATTATCTGCAATTCAACCTGAAACCGTAGCACATCGACTTGTGCAACATGATGTGGATGTAGATACAGTGGAATCATAGGAGTGCATATGTCAGACAGAGGATTATTAATCGTTATATCCGGGCCATCTGGCGCAGGTAAGGGTACGATTTGTGCGAATATTCGTAAAGAAATGCCTAATTTAGTTTATTCCGTTTCTATGACAACCCGTGCTCCACGTGTGGGTGAAAAGGAAGGAATTAACTATTTCTTCCGCTCTAAAGAGGAATTTGAGTCTTTACTTAGTGAAGACGCATTCTTAGAATATGCTAAGGTATATGATAATTACTATGGTACTCCAAAACAACATGTAATGGATTTATTAGATGATGGGAAAAGTGTACTATTAGAAATCGATATTCAAGGCGCTATGCAGGTTAAGGAACGTTTTAGCGATGCTGTATTTATTTACATTGTACCGCCGTCACTATCTGAGTTATCTGAACGTTTACATAATCGTGGCACAGATGCTAAAGAAGTCATTGATAAACGATTGTCATTGGCTTGTTCAGAATTGGCCTTAGCTCATCGTTATGACTATATCGTTGTAAATGATGATTTAGCAGAGGCTTCTGAAAAGGTTGCTTCTATCTTGCGAGCTGAGTCTTGTAAGATTAGTCGTAATAAAGAGCAAATTCAATATATTTATAAACAATATCAAGAGTCTAAGGAGAAGTGATAGTATGATGGTAAAACCTCCATTAAAAAAATTGGAAAGCCAAGTAGATAGCAAATATACATTGGTGACTTTAGCGGCTAAACGCGCTCGCGAATTAACAGATGGCGAACCTTGCTTAGCAGAATCTACACATGCGACTGACAAGCCTGTATCTTTGGCATTTTATGAAATTGCTGAAGGTGAAGTGACATATAAACGCACTAAAGAAGGCATTAAATAAAAAATCAATTCCTTGTATCATTGATACAAGGAATTTTTAAAAGGAGAAGAACATGCGCGGAAAACATATCATTGTCGCAGTATCTGCAGGTATTGCAGCGTATAAGGCAATTGAAGTGGTAAGCAGACTTCGTAAAAAAGGGGCTGAAGTAAAGGTTGTAATGACACAAAATGCAACGCATATTGCGTCACCTTTAACATTTGGCGAAATCAGTGGACATCCTGTAGCTCTAGACATGTTTGAACAAGTTCATCAGTGGGATGTAGAACATATTGCACTGGCCACTTGGGCAGATGCATATGTAGTTGTGCCTGCAACAGCAAATGTGATCGGAAAAATTTATGCAGGCATTGCTGATGATATGTTAACTACAACAATTATGGCTACCAAAGCACCTAAGTACCTTTGTCCTGCTATGAATACAGAAATGTATAATAATCCTATTACTCAACGCAATTTAGAAGGATTACGTTCTTTGGGCTACCATATTATGGACCCTGCAGAAGGTTGGTTAGCTTGTGGCATCACTGGTGTAGGACGTTTACCGGAGCCCGAAGCAATTGTGGATTGGCTAGAATCTAAAATGTGCAGCACCAATGAGCTTGAAGGTACTACTATACTTGTTACAGCTGGCGGAACACAGGAGAGTATTGATCCTGTTCGGTATATTGGAAATCGTTCTAGCGGTAAGATGGGATATGCCATTGCAGAACAGGCTGTACGCATGGGGGCTAAAGTGATATTAGTAAGTGCTCCCACATCCTTGCCTATACCAAGTGGCGTAGACTTTATTTCTGTAGATTCTGCGGTATCTATGCAGGAGGCTGTTGAAGCTCGTTATAATGATGTTAATGTAGTTATTATGGCTGCCGCTGTTTCTGATTTTAGAGTCCTTCATAAAGCAGAGCAAAAAATAAAGAAAATGGAGTCTATGACCATAGAACTTGTAAAAAATCCAGATATTCTACAAGGGTTGGGCTCTAAAAAAAATCATCAAATTCTTGTTGGTTTTGCGGCAGAAACAGAACATGTAATCAAGTATGGTCAGGATAAAGTGGCTAGAAAAAATCTAGATATGCTTGTGGCCAATGATGTAAGCAAATCGAATGCAGGTTTTAATGTAGATACGAATGAAGGCTATTTTTTATATCCCGATAAAGAGCCTAAAGAAATGCCTAATATGAAAAAATCTGAACTTGCTCGACATATCCTTAGAGAAGTTATTGATTTAGTAGCAAACAAAGCTGACATAAATTAATTCTTGTGTGTGTTGTTTTAAGAAGGGTGTGTTTTTCTTACATGTTTGCTATACAAAAAGCATATTTAGACGGCTCATTAGGAAAAGGAAAATGGAGTAACAATATTATTGCTGGATTGGTCGTAGGGGTAGTGGCTCTGCCTTTAGCAATGGCCTTTGCTATTGCTAGTGGAGTTACACCGCAAGCGGGCATTTATACGGCAATCATTGCAGGTATATTTGTATCCTTGTTTGGTGGCTCCCCTGTTCAGATTGCGGGCCCTACAGGGGCATTTATCGTTCTATTGAGCAGTATCGTTGTCAATTATGGCTTTGAAGGTTTACAAATTGCGACCATGATGGCAGGGATTATTCTGGTTTTAATGAGCGTTGCAAAGTTAGGGACAGTCATTCGGTTTATACCCACACCTGTTATTATGGGTTTTACAGCAGGTATTGGTGTTACAATTTGGGTAGGGCAATGGCCATATTTCTTTGGATTTCCACCGTTGCCTTATATGGCTCATTTCCATGAAAAATTATGGGCTATGATTCAGTCCTTACCATACTCTGACTTACCTACATTGGGGATTGCGCTCTTAAGCTTAAGTCTACTGTTAGTTTTACCTAAAATCCCATATATTAATAAAGTTCCAGCTCCCATTGTAGCTATGATTGTTGCTACGGTTATTCAAGCTATCTACCAATTTCCTACGGTTTTAACCATTGGTAGTGCATTTGGTGGTATACCTCAAGGTTTGCCAGAATTTTCTATACCAAAATTGAGCTTTGATAAAATCTTATCTTTAATCGGGCCGGCTTTTACAATTGCCATGCTAGGCGCTATTGAATCCTTATTGTCTGCAGTTGTTGCTGATGGTATGAGTGGCACCAAGCATGAATCTAATACTGAATTATTTGGACAAGGATTAGCTAATATATTTGCGCCATTGTTTGGTGGAATTGCATCAACCGGTGCTATTGCGCGAACTGCTACAAATATTCGTCAAGGTGGTAATTCTCCGGTGGCAGGTATTGTTCATGCCATTACATTAGGTGCCATTCTTTTATTTTTAGCCCCATATGCAGTGTATATTCCGTTGGCATCTATGGCAGCCATATTATTTGTAGTAGCCTACAATATGAGTGATGTACCACGTTTTATACGAATGCTTATTCTCGCACCTCGTCCAGATCAAATAATATTATTGCTTACCTTTTTCCTGACTATTTTTACGGATTTAGTAGTAGCTGTAAATGTAGGTGTAGTACTTGCAGTGTTGCAGTTTATGCGCAAAATGGTTAATACAATTGATGTGCATGAAGCAAGTAGTGCCGAATTATCAGCACAGATTAGGCATGAGATTACAATCCATCCAGAAATAATGGTATACACTGTAGAAGGCCCATTATTCTTTGGTGCTATAAGTGCATTTGATAGAGCGTTAAACTCTATACATAAAGATCCTAAATATTTAATCATTCGTTTTGTAAAAGTACCATTTGTAGATTTAACGGGTTTACGTATTTTACGAGGTATTATTGAAGAACTTCAAAAAAGAGGCATAGAAGTTTTGCTTAGTGATGTGAGTTACGATATACGTAGAGAGATGTATAAATCTAATTTCTTGGATATTCTGGGCCGTCATCATATGTATCGTCAGTTTGAAAGTGCCCTTCATAAGGCTGAACATGATTTAGCTTTAAAAGAGGCAAGAGAGGTATAATAATGACTTGCTTTCTCACTGTAAATACACTATAATATTTCTGTAACTCATCAAGAGTAGTGGAGGGATAGGCCCTGTGAAGCTACAGCAACCATTCCAAGCGGAAAAGGTGCTAATTCCTATGACAAATGTCGTTAGATGGGAGGGTCTCTCATGAGTGCATGAGAGACTTTTTTTCGTATTAGGAGGATAAAATGGCTGAAAAACATATGTTTTTTACTTCTGAATCTGTTACTGAAGGCCATCCAGATAAAATAGCTGACCAAATTTCTGATGCTGTTTTGGATGCGATTATTGAAAAGGATCCAACTGCTCGTGTGGCTTGTGAAACTTTAGTTACTACTGGTTTAGTTCATGTAGTAGGTGAAATTTCTACTCACACATATGTAGATATTCCTCGCATCGTACGTGATACAATTCGTGAAATTGGTTATACTCGTGCAAAATTTGGTTTTGATTGTGATACTTGTGGTGTACTTGTATCCATCGATGAACAATCTGCGGATATCGCCATGGGTGTTGATGAAGCACTTGAATCAAAAGATGGCAATGGTGAAGTGCTTGATAAAATCGGTGCTGGTGACCAAGGTATGATGTTTGGCTATGCATCTAATGAAACACCTGAACTCATGCCTTTGCCAATTTCCTTGGCACATCGTTTATCTCGTCGACTTACAGAAGTTCGTAAGGATGGGACCTTAACTTACTTACGTCCAGACGGTAAGACTCAAGTTACTGTAGAATATGTTGATGGTAAACCTAAGCGCATTGATACAATTGTTATTTCTACGCAACATAGCCCTGAAGTTACCCAAGAACAAATTAAAGCCGATTTGAAGCGTTATGTAATTGACGCAGCGTTGCCTGCTGAATTCGTTGATGAAAATACTAAATACTTCATCAATCCAACTGGTCGTTTCGTAATTGGAGGACCTCATGGAGATGCTGGTTTAACTGGCCGTAAAATTATTGTAGATACATACGGTGGTATGGCCCGTCATGGTGGCGGTGCATTTTCTGGTAAGGATCCATCTAAGGTGGACCGTTCTGCAGCATACGCAGCGCGTTATGTAGCTAAAAATGTTGTAGCAGCAGGTCTTGCTGATAAATGTGAAGTGCAAGTTGCTTATGCAATTGGGGTTGCTCATCCTGTATCTATTTTAGTTGATACTTTTGGTACAGGTCGCATAGAGGAAACAAAAATTCAAGAGCTTGTTAAAAAACATTTCGACCTTCGTCCAGCAGGAATCATTGAAATGCTTGATTTGTTAAAGCCTCATTATCGCAAAACTGCAGCGTATGGTCACTTTGGTAGAACTGATGTGGATTTACCTTGGGAACGTACAGATAAAGCACAAATTCTAAAAGAAGAAGCTGGCTTATAATACAAAAGGTCTTGGTAGAATTTCTACTGAGACCTTTTATAATAAACGAAAGGAAAAAATGTATGCGCGTAGCACAAGTTATAATTAACAGACCGGCCAAACAACTTCATAAACCTTTGAGCTATTTAATGCCTGAAAAGTTTGGTAATGTCTTACCTGGTACGCGCGTACTCATTCCTTTAGGACATAGTCGTGAAGAAGGCATTCTTATTGGTTACGACGAGTTAGTTGAGCCACCAGAGTTCACTTTACGAAATATTGTGCAAGTATTAGATAGCGAACCTTGGTTTACACCGGAAATGATGGATACGGCCCGCCGTCTAAATGAGTATTATTTATTCTCTTATGGCGATGCATTGCGATTGTTTACAGTGAATAAGACATTAAAATCTTACGAGGCACCAAAGGAAGAATGGTTAGTAGTCATGCCAGAATTTTCGGTGGCACAATTTAGTGAACGAAAAAAGAAGCAACGAGAATTAGCAAAATACTTACTTGAAGTGGGCGGAGCATCTAAGGCATTACTACTAGCTAAAGGCTATTCTCGTATGGTCATTAAACAAGTGAGTGAAGCTAAAGGTATTGTCGTTGAAGCTCGTTTTAAAGCCACAAAAACAACATTTGATGAGCTTTTAACAGAAGAAGTTAATATTCCTCTTACTGAAGCTCAACAAGCTGTATATGGACCAATACAAGATGCAATGAATAGCCATGAACATAAAACCTTTTTACTTCATGGTGTCACTGGTAGTGGTAAGACTCAATTATATTTACGTGCTACAGCAAGATGTATTAGTCAGGATAAGACGGCTATTATTTTAGTACCTGAAATTATATTGACTGATCAAATTGTGAAACGATTTGTAGAAACTTTTGGTGACGAAGTCGTAGTATTTCATAGTAAATTGACGGTACAACAACGGAACAATAATTGGGAGCGTTTGCGCCGTAAGGATAGTCACATTATTATTGGCGCTCGTTCTGCCGTATTTGCGCCAGCTGAGGATATCGGCCTTATTGTGGTCGATGAAGAACATGATCCATCTTATAAACAAGAGGATATGGTTCGGTATCATGCACGTAACGTGGCATTGTGGCGTGCTGAGGCACATGGTTGTCCCGTTATTTTAGGTTCTGCTACACCATCTGTTACTTCGTACTATAAAGCTAAGCAAGGGGAGTATCATTTACTAGAATTGCCAAATCGCATTTTTGAGCAACCTATGCCGAAGGTTACTATAGTAGATATGAAGGAAGAAATTCTTCATGGAAATTACTCCGTTTTTTCTGATGCCATGAGTCGCTTAATTCAACATACATTAGATGAGCATAATCAAATGATTATTCTGTTAAATAGACGCGGTTATAGTACTTTTGTTATGTGCCGGGATTGTGGGGAAACTATTATGTGTCCTCATTGTGATGTAGCTATGGTTTATCACCAAGCTGGTGAAGAATTGCGTTGTCATTATTGTGAACATCATGAACCAATTCCAACTGTTTGTCCCAAATGTAATAGTAAGAGGATTAAGTTTTTTGGTTCAGGCACACAAAAGGTAGAGGAAGAGTTACGTCGTCACTTTAAATCGGCCCGCATTGCTCGTCTTGATCAAGATGTGACAAAAAATAAGCAATTAGCAGAAGATATTTTACATGACTTTGGGGCTCATAAATATGATATTTTGTTGGGAACACAAATGGTATCTAAAGGACATGACTTTAAAGATGTAACAGCTGTTGGTATTTTAACAGCCGATTCAGTTTTGAATATTCCTGTTTATACAGCTTCAGAACGAACTTTTGATTTACTTACTCAAACCTCTGGACGTGCCGGTAGGGGTGAAAAACCGGGTAGCGTTGTAATACAAACATATAATCCTTTAAATTATGCTATAATAAAGAGTAAGGCTCATGATTATATAGGCTTTTACAATGAAGAAATTCAAAACCGTAAAGCTTTAGGATATCCTCCATTTCGCGAAATGATTCATATGGTTGTGCGTCATCAAGATATGAAAACATTAGAGTCTATAGCAAATCGTATTGTCGATGACTTGGAGTCTTATAAAGGAAATCAGGATATTTTGATTAATGGTCCTTATGAAGCGCCTATAAAAAAAGTGCGCGATATGTATCGTTTAGCTATTATGATTCGCGGTACAGATTTAACGAATTTGAAAGAATATATATATAACTCATGGATTTTCACGCAAGAAGGACTGCTGATTGACGTGGATCCCGTGTAGTGTAGGAGTATCAATGGCTGTATTAGATGTTGTGAAAGCAGGTCATCCCGTTTTAAAACAAGTGGCGGAACCTGTAGAACATGTTAATAAAAAACTTAGAGCCCTTATCGATGATATGGCTGAAACTATGTATAAGACTGAAGGGGTTGGTCTTGCAGCACCTCAAGTGGCTGTAGCTAAACGTATTATCGTTGTAGATGACCAATCTGGTAGTGGTCTTATTGCGCTAATTAACCCTGAAATCACTCATGCTGAAGGTTCTCAAGTTGGACCTGAAGGATGCTTAAGTGTGCCAGGATATTTCGGAGATGTGGAACGATTTAATAAAGTCACTGTTAAAGGTATTGATCCACATAATAAGAAGGTAACTATAAAAGCTGAAGGTTTTTTGGCGCGTATTTTCCAACATGAAATTGATCACTTGGAAGGTCATTTGTTTATTGAAAAAGCAACTAACTTACGATTAATTACTGATCATCCAGAGGAGAAAGAAATTGTCTGATAATAAACAATTACGCATCGTTTTTATGGGGACACCAGACTTTTCTGTGCCTACCTTAGAGGCTTTGATTCAAGCTGGTCATTCTATTGTCGGTGTGTATTGCCAGCCTGATAAACAAAAAGGGCGTGGTAAACAAGTTCAAATGCCCCCTGTAAAAGTAGCTGCTTTAGAGCATGACTTGCCTGTATATCAACCAGTCACTTTGCGTGATGAACAAGTGAGAGCCGAATTAGAAGCATTACAACCAGATGTAGTGATTGTTATTGCGTATGGTAAAATATTACCTCCTTGGCTTATTCGATTGCCGCAATATGGTTGTATTAATGTTCATGCCTCTATTTTACCTAGTTATAGAGGCGCTGCGCCAATTCATTATGCAATTCTTAATGGAGACTCTAAAACGGGTGTTACCATAATGCATATGGATGATGGCCTTGATACAGGTGATATCATTGACATTGTGGAGATAGATATTTTACCCGGTGAAACGACAGGACAGTTATTTGAACGTATAGCTGTACTGGGGGGTGAAACTATAGTGCCTGTATTAACTCGTTGGGTTAATGGAGAAATTGTGGCTACACCACAAGATGATTCAATGGCTACACATACTACTAAGATTACAAAGGAAATGGGGCAGATCGACTGGTCTAAGCCGGCTAATGAAATTGCAAATCTCATTAGAGGACTTAATCCAGCACCTGGATGTTATACATATCTCGATGGAAAACGTTTAAAAGTATGGTCTGGAGAAGTGGTTCCCAGTGATACGACTCACTGTTTGATAGATGTCCATGGTAAACATGTACCAATTGCTATATCAGCCACAACTGTGCCTGGTACAATCGTATCTAAAATAGCCGGTTTAGGTGTATTTTGTGGTGATGGAAATATAATTCTATTAACAGAAGTCCAACCAGAAAATAAAAAACGCATTTCTGCAATTGATTTTATAAATGGTCATCAAATAAAGGAAGGTATCGTTTTTGGGGACTCAATATAAGCAGTACGAAACGTATCCGTTATACTTGATTTTATCAACTATTACATGTGCTTTGCTCACAGCAGTACTAGCCTTTCTAATGTATATATTAGAACCAGGACTTTTACAATTGCATCCATTTGCATCAATTATAAGTAGTGTAGTTATATCTATACTTATTGCTATTATATGGATTTTGTGCTTATCTTTAATTGTTGCTAGCACAGGTATTATAAGGTTACATCCTATTGTTTTAAGACTAGCCAATCAGTTTATTTATGGATTATTTCCATTAACTTTGGCGATTGGTAAGGTGAGAGGGGTTACTAAGGATCAACTCCGCCAGTCTATGATTGATTTAATCAATCATTTAGTAATGCTAGATATGTATACGGTAGATCCAGAACGTATATTATTATTAACTCCTCACTGTTTACAAGAAAGTTCGTGTGTTCATAAGGTTACACATGATGTATATAATTGTAAGCAGTGTGGGCGATGCCAGGTTGGTAATTTGTTGCAAGTGGCTAAGGACTATGGTTGTCAATTTATAGTTGTCACTGGAGGCACCTTAGCGCGGATGAAGGTAAAGGAAGCACGCCCAAAAGCTATTGTAGCAATAGCTTGCGAACGAGATTTAGCAAGTGGAATGGCTGATGTATTTCCCATCCCAGTTATTGGGGTATTAAATGAACGTCCTAATGGGCCATGTTGTAATACAACAGTCGATTCTGAACGTGTTCGAGCAGTAGTAGAACAATTGATTGGTAGGAATAGTAATGATAGAGGTAAAGACTAATCAACAACAAAATATTCGATTGCTCGCTGTAAAAGCATTGAGTGAAATTAATCGCAATGGTGCTTATGCAAATATAAAGTTGCAAGAGTATTTACAGAAATATCATCTATCCGATTTAGATCGAAGATTCTTTACTGAACTTGTGTATGGGGTCATTCGTAGAAAAAATTACTTGGATGCTATTATTGTTCACTTTGCAAAGCGACCCTTAAAGAAACTATCTTCTATGGTTGTGGAAATCCTTAGACTTGGTATTTATCAAATTATCTATATGGATAAGGTTCCTGAAAGTGCGGCTGTTAACGAATCTGTTAAACTCGCCAAAAAGCTAACTAGAGGTTTATCTGGTTTTGTAAATGCTGTTTTGCGTTCGGTTTTACGTGAAAGTGATAGCATTTCTATCGGTGAACTAGCTAAGTCCGAAGCTGAAGAAATTTCCTTTATCTACAATCAACCATTATGGCTTGTCAACTTATGGATAAAAGAAATGGGAAAAGATAAGACCGTAGATCTTTGTTCTTGGTTTAATGAACAACCTCGTTTGACGGCTCGCATAAATACAGTGAAAGTATCTATTGAGGATTGTTTAAAAGAATTAGAAGATTTAGATTGGATTGTAGAACAGGATACATATATTCCTGAAGTAGTTTATATTGATGGACATCAAGGTCATTTAGAAAAAGCTAAACCTGTTTTAGAAGGTCATATTACTTTTATGGATAAAGCATCTATGTTAGTAGCCCATGTGGTAGATCCTCAACCAGGAGAGCTTATCTTAGACTGTTGTGCTGCACCAGGTGGCAAGTCTATGCATATGGCAAGTCTTATGAATAATACAGGAGCTATTATGAGTTGTGATATTTACGACCATAAATTAGAACTGATTAATCAAAATGCTGAGCGATTAGGTGTATCTATTATTTCTACTAAGCTTCAAGATGGTCGTTATCTTCCTGATAATTGGAAAGAACAATTTGATCGCGTCTTAGTTGATGCTCCTTGTTCTGGTCTAGGTATATTACAAAAGAAATTAGACATGCGTTGGCGTAAAACAGAGTCTTTACTTATTGAGTTGCCGCCGTTACAACTTGAAATATTAGAAAAAGCTTCTGAAATGGTTAAGGTTAATGGATATTTAGTATATTCCACATGTACTATGAATAGTGGTGAAAATGAAGCTGTTCTAAATAAATTCTTGGCAATTCATAAGAACTTTATCATCGATCCTGTATCATATAAAGGGGCACCACAAGCTATAGATGGTATGATTACAACCTATCCACCGCGAGATCATATGGATGGTTTCTTTATGGCTCGCATGAAACGCTTATCATAATATAAGAAATGGAGCACCATGATAGAATTATTGGGTAAGTCTTTAGAAGAATTACAATCTATCTTTAAGACCCATAATATACAAAAGTTTCGAGCGAAACAGTTAATTGACTATATCTATCATAGATATATTTTTGATTTTGAAGACATGACACAATTTCCGAAAGACTTGCGTCAATGGCTAGGTGATAATTGTGTTATTTCTTTACCTACATTAATTACAGAGTCTATTGCCCCTGATGGAAAGACTCGCAAAATACTTGTAGAGATGTCAGATCAAAGTCGTGTGGAAGCAGTTTTGATGGAGCAACACTATGGGTATTCTGTATGTGTTTCCTCTCAAGTGGGGTGTGCTATGGGATGTGTATTCTGTGCTTCTACACAAGGTGGCTTATACAGAGATTTAACAGTCGCTGAGATTATTGGACAAGTTGTCATATTTGGGGCTCTTACTAAAGAGGAAATACATTCTGTTGTCGTTATGGGCGCAGGGGAGCCGTTACAAAATTATGATAATGTATTACAAGCATTACAACTACTACATGATCCTATGATTTGTAATATTAGTTATCGTAAGATGACGATTTCCACTTGTGGTTGGGTTCCTAATATTTATAAATTAGCTGATGAAGGTTTGCCAATAACCTTAGCACTTTCATTACATGCTACAAATAATGAAGTTCGTCGTAGTATTATGCCCGTTGGGGCACGTTATGAATTGACGGAAGTCTTAGATGCGGTAAAATACTATTATAATACGACACAGCGTCGTGTTACCTTTGAGTATATTCTTATAGATTCTGTAAATGCATCTATGGATGAGGCTCATGCTTTGGGGAAAATCTGTAAAGATTTCCCAAATTGTCATGTTAACTTGATCCCAGTTAATGGCAATGAACATATTGAATTATATAAACCATCTATTACGAATATGAATACATTTAAAGACATCGTCAGTTCCTATGGTGTATCAGTAACGGTACGAAAGGAAATGGGCGATGCAATCCAAGCCGCATGTGGGCAGTTAAAGGCTGCTCATGGTCGGAAAAAGGAGAATCATGAATAATTTTGTTGGTTTAAGTAAAATTGGGCTTGTGCGCCAGCGTAACGAGGACCGTTTCTTCATTGATGGCCATATTTGTGCTGTTACTGATGGCATGGGTGGTTATAGCGGTGGTGAAATTGCAAGTACCTATGCTGTAGATGAAATAAAAGAATATTTGTCCTCCCTTGAAACGATAGGTCAACAAGACTTATGTGATGCTATTATTCACGCTAATCAACGTATTGTAAATCGCGTTGCTTGTGAAGAACGTCTTGCTGGTATGGGTACTACCGCTGTAGTTACAGCTATAAATGGTAATCAACTTTACTGGGCAAGTGTTGGTGATAGTCGTTTGTATGTATATAGAGATGGTCATTTACGACAAATTACTACGGATCATTCTATGGTACAAGAATTATTAACAGCTGGAGAGATTACAAAGGATGAAATGCTAAATCACCCTCAACGGAATTTATTAACTCGCGCAGTTGGTGTTGATGAAATCTTAGAGGTTGATAGTGGCGTAGAATCTATTCTTCCCGGTGATCGTATTTTACTTTGCACTGATGGATTAAGTGGCTATGTATCCGATGATGTAATTGCCTCTGCATTACAATCAACGGATGATGATATGTTGGTTATTGAATCATTGATGGAAGCTGTATATGAAGTCGGAGCAGGAGATAATGTGACCATTGTGGTGGGAACAATCTAATCTAGAAATGGAGAAATAATGAGTACTATGAATATAAAAGGCATACTTCTAGATAACCGCTACCGAATTGTTGATAAAATTGGCGTTGGTGGAATGGCTGATGTATACCTTGGAGAAGATACCTTACTAGGTAGACAAGTAGCAATAAAAGTATTGCATGCTAATTTTGCAAATGATGACGAATTTGTGACTCGATTTAAACGAGAAGCACAAGCGGCAGGTAAATTAAATCATCCAAATATTGTAAATATGTATGATGTAGGTTTTGATCAAAATCTACATTACATTGTCATGGAATATGTAGATGGTGAAACCTTAAAAAAATATATAACTCGTCATGGAAGACTGTCCATAGATGAGGCTGTTAAATTTACTATCGCCATAGCTGAAGGCTTAGAACACGCGCATACAATGGGCATTGTTCATTGTGATATAAAGCCACATAATGTTATTATTACCAATACGGGGCGCGTTAAAGTAACTGACTTTGGTATTGCTCGTGCAATAAATGCAACTAACACAGTTATGTATACGAATTCGATTTTGGGTTCAGCACACTATTTATCACCAGAGCAAGCTAGTGGTAAACCGGTAGACGGCAATACAGATATCTATTCTCTGGGTGTCGTATTGTATGAAATGCTTACAGGTCGTGTACCATTTGAAGGGGAAACGCCAATTGCGGTAGCATTAAAACATGTTCGTGAGAAGGTAGAACCTCCAACACGATATAATCCATCAATTCCTCCGCTTTTAGAAGCTGTTGTTATGAAAGCATTATCTAAAAATCCTGCTGATCGATTTGATTCTATCTCTGATATGATCAGTGATTTGCGATTATCTCAAGGTTTTACGATGGGCAAAACACAACGTCATGAACCATATGACTTTGCTACACAAATGATTCCTGCTGTTGATCCTGAAGCACTTGAAGATCTTAGTACGATTCAAGAAGAACGAAAAGAAGAGGGTAAAAAGAAGAGTATGTTAAGTAAAATTGCATCGATTCCACAAAAATACATCGTTCTAGGTGCTGCTGTCATTTTCTTAGTAGCATTTTTAGGTGCTTTCTTAAGCTACGGTAATTTCTGGAGTAATACAACAGTAGATGTACCTAATGTGGTAGGCAAACAAGTTTCTGTAGCAAAAAATATCTTAGAAGATAAACATTTGCGTGTGTCTACAAGTGAAGTCACAAATCCAGATGTGCCAGCTGGTCAAGTTATTTCTCAAACTCCTGGAGCTGGAGAGAAGGTTAAAGAGCAACGAACAATCCATCTTGTGGTTTCTAAAGGTGTAGGCGATATTACGGTGCCAGATTTAACTGATTTAACTGTGGATCAAGCCCGTCAACGACTTAAAGATTTAGGTTTAGTTGTGGGGAAAATAACACAGCAATCTGTAGATGGTAAAAAAGATGGTGTAATCATTGCTCAGAGTCCTTCCGGAGATTCTAAAGTGTCTAAAGGGACAACAATTGATCTCGTTGTAAATAAAGCGAAGGCTAAGAAAGTCAAAGTACCTAATCTTGTTGGTATGACATTAAAAGATGCTCGTGATACATTGAGTAATATTCAACTAGGTGTAAACCAAGTATCTGGATCTGTGGAAGAAAAATCTGTGGTTATAGAGCAAAGCATTAAAGCTGGCGATGAAATTGACGAAGGCTCCACATTAAATCTTACGACTGAGTTCAAAGATGATAAAAAGAAATCTGATAAAAAAGATGGAAACAGTGGTAATAAAACAACTGGTACTATAGATGTTACTGTACCAGCTGGTTCTAAAAATCAAGAACTTAAAATTGTCGTAAAAGATGATGAAGGTTCCGCAGTAATTTATGATGATACCAATAAACCTGGAGATCGTATTGTTCGAAAAGTGTCCGGTGTAGGTAATGTACGTATTGAGGTATACCTCAATGGTGCATTAGTGCAAGAAACTGCATTATAAGAGGTACTATGATTACAGGCATTGTTGTCAAAAATATGAATGGGTACTTTTATGTACAAGATGATACGGGCACCATTCATGAATGTAAGGTTCGTGGCAGACTTAAGAAAGGTCGTTATAGTTTACTTGTGGGTGACCGCGTTACGATTTCGGAGGATGGGTTCGTTGAATCCATCCATGGACGTCATAATTCGATGGTACGTCCAGCAGTAGCTAATATTGACCAAGTTGTATTAGTTGTGGCTGCCCATGAACCAGATATTAATGAGCTATTACTTAATAAAATGCTCGTTATGATTGAACATGCGGATATACCTATCGTGCTATGTATCAATAAATGTGACCTGATGGATTCAGAGACGGAAACTATGGTTGATCTTTATAAATCAATTGGTTATAAGGTTTTGATGACATCCACATATAATATGACAGGCATCGATGATTTACGTCATGTGCTTCAACATAAGGTAACAGCTTTTGCAGGTCCATCTGGTGTTGGTAAGAGTAGTCTTTTAAATGCAGTAGACCCAAAATTCGCCTTCCAGACTGGGGAGGTAAGTGATAAGATTAAACGTGGCAAACACACCACTCGTCACGCTTCTTTATATAGTTTAGATGCAGATTCTTTTATCATGGATACACCTGGATTTAGTGCTATTGAATTTAATGATGTTTCCCTTGAAAGATTGCCTACATTATTCCCAGAATTTGGTGAATATGTTGATACTTGTAAATTTAGTCCTTGCTATCATGAACATGAACCCATTTGTGGGATTAAAGCTGCTCTAGAAGCTGGTCATATTCATCAAGGACGATATGATGCTTATATGTCTATACGTAATGATATAGAAAGTCAACGAAAGAGGTTTTAATATGATAAAAATTGCACCATCTATGCTTTCCGCAAATTTTGCGGTGTTAAGCGAGGAATTAAAATCTATTGAAGCAGCGGGGGCTGATTTATTACATATCGACATCATGGATGGACACTTTGTTCCTAATCTAACCTTTGGTGCTCCCATTGTGAAAGCCATTCGTCCATATACAAAATTACCATTTGATGTGCATTTGATGGTTACTAATCCTGGTGATTATGTAGAAGAATTTGCAAAAATTGGTGTAGAATATTTTACTTTTCATCAAGAAACTGTACCTCATATGCATCGTTTGATTCAACATATCAAGCAGTGTGGGATGAAGGCTGGTGTAGCATTGAATCCTAGTACACCTGTATCTCTACTAGAAGATGTAGCTGCAGATTTAGATATGATTTTAATTATGTCTGTGAATCCAGGATTTGGAGGACAATCTTTTATTAAAAATGCCATAAAAAAAGTTAAACAAGCTAAGATATTGTTAGAAGAAGTAGACAATTCAACGGCAGTCATTGAGGTGGACGGTGGTATTAACGATATTACTTGTGTACCGATTAAAAGAGCGGGGGCTACAGTTTTAGTTGCTGGTTCTGCAGTATTTGGTGCTGAAGATCGTGCAAGTATGATTGAATTCATTCGCAATAATTAAATAAATATTTTCATAATATTCTATAATTCAAATTTGAACATAAGATCGTACATCAATAAGAAAGAGAATGTATTTAAAATAAGGAGTGAGGAATACTTAAAGAATTCCTCACTCCTTGCTTGCTTTTGCCATGATTTTTTGTTAGAATTATTAGGTATGAAAAATATGCACGTCAGTGGACTTCGGTACTGTGCCTAATTTTGGGTGACCCGAAGGATGAAGCGGCGGAGGTTAATTAACAGGAGGTGCCACAATGGCAGTAGTATCAATGAAACAATTATTAGAGGCTGGTGTACACTTTGGTCATCAGACTAGAAGATGGAACCCTAAAATGGCGAAATTCATCTTCACTGAACGCAATGGTATTTATATCATTGATTTGTCTAAAACAGTTAAAAAAGTAGAAGAAGCTTACAATTTCTTGCGTGAAGTTGCTTCCCAAGGCGAAGTAATCTTGTTCGTAGGTACTAAAAAACAAGCTCAAGAAGCTATTAAAGAAGAAGCTATCCGTGCTAACATGTTCTTCGTTAACGAACGTTGGTTGGGCGGTATGTTGACTAATTTCAAAACAATTGAAACTCGTATTAAACGTTTAAAACAATTGGAAGCTATGGCAGAAGACGGTACTTTCGAAGTATTGCCTAAAAAAGAAGTTATCGGTCTTCGTCATGAAATGGATAAATTGGAAAAATACCTTGGCGGTATTAAAGATATGCCTAAAATGCCAGGTGCTCTTTTCGTAGTAGATCCTAAAAAAGAAAAAATCGCTATTGCAGAAGCTAAAAAATTGGGTATTCCTGTAGTTGCAACAGTTGACACTAACTGCGACCCAGACGAAGTTGATTTCCCAATCCCAGCAAATGATGACGCTATTCGCGCTGTTAAATTGTTGGCTGGTAAAATGGCTGACGCTGTTCTTGAAGGTCGTCAAGGCGAATCCTTTGAAGAAGCATTAGATAACATGGTAGCTGATTCCGCAGAAATGGTTCGAGACGGTAAAGCTTAATCGTTGTCGTATTAGCATTTGAAAGATAAATCTATAACATATATAATTGGGGTAAGGACTATATCCTTACCTTAATTAATACTAGGAGGAACAAAATAATGGCAATTACTGCTGCTTTGGTAAAAGAATTGCGCGACATGACTGGCGCAGGTATGATGGACGCTAAAAAAGCATTGGTTGAAACTGACGGTAATATCGATAAAGCGGTTGACCTTCTTCGTGAAAAAGGTTTGGCTGCGGCAGCTAAAAAAGCTGGTCGTATTGCAGCTGAAGGTGTAGTACAATCCTACATTCATGCTGGTGGTCGTATCGGTGTTTTAGTGGAAGTTAACTGTGAAACTGACTTCGTTGCAAAAACTGATGATTTCCAAAATTTAGCACGCGACATCGCAATGCAAATTGCAGCTGTAAATCCTACATACTTGAACCGTGAAGAAGTTCCTACTGAAGTAATTGAACACGAAAAACAAGTATTATTGGAACAAGCTAAAGTAGAAGCTGAAGAAGACGTTAAAGCTGGTCGTAAACCAAAACCTGAAGCTGTTTTAGAAAAAATGGTTGCAGGTCGTATTGAAAAATTCTATAAAGAAAATTGCCTATTAGAACAAGTATTCATTAAAGATGGCGATAAAACTGTTACAGACATCATTAATGAAAGTATTGCAAAAATCGGTGAAAACATCAACGTACGTCGTTTTGTTCGCTATGGTTTAGGTGAAGGCATTGAAAAACGCCAAGATGACTTCGTAGCAGAAGTAATGGCATCTGTTGGTAAATAATTAATAAACAATAAGAGAACACCGTACAGTGTTCTCTTATTTTGCAATAGAGGAGTAAAAATATGGCAAAAAGAAAGTTTCGACGTATTGTTTTAAAGTTGAGTGGTGAAGCATTAGCAGGTGAACAAGGTTTTGGTATTAATCCTGATGTTGTTGAAGAATTTGCAAAAGAAATTGCTGCTTTAGCAAAATCCACTGATTTAGAAATCGCGATTGTTGTTGGTGGCGGTAACCTATGGAGAGGTTTAGCTGGTAGCAATCAAGGTATGGATCGTGCTACTGCTGACTATATGGGGATGCTAGCAACAGTGATGAACTCCTTAGCATTGCAAGATGCATTAGAGCAAGCTGGTGTAGATACACGTGTTCAAACAGCTATTGAAATGCAAGAAATTGCAGAACCTTATATTCGTCGTCGCGCTATTCGTCATTTAGAAAAAAAACGTATCGTTATCTTCGGTGCTGGCCTTGGTAAACCTTACTTCTCTACAGATACAACAGCTGCATTACGGGCCGCTGAAATTGAAGCCGATGCTATTTTAATGGCAAAGAAATTTGCAGATGGCGTATATGATTCTGACCCTAAGACAAATCCTAATGCTGTTAAATTTGATGAATTAACATATAACGAGATTATCACAAAAGAATTAAAAGTAATGGATGCTACATCTACAACTTTATGTAAAGATAACAATATTCCTATTATTGTATTTAGCATGGATATTCCTGGTAATATTACAAAAGCTGCTAAAGGTGAAGAAATAGGGACCATTGTTCGAGGAGAATAATTCATATGGAAATTAAAGAATTGTTACAACAAGCAGAAGACCGCATGAATAAGTCTATTGAGGCTTTAAAACATGAATTCGCATCTATTCGTACAGGCCGTGCTAGTGTAGCACTACTTGATAAAGTAATGGTTGATTACTATGGAAGTCCATCACCCATTAATCAAGTTGCGAATATCTCCGTGCCTGAACCTCGCATGATTGTGATTGCACCTTGGGATAAAACAATGATTGGTGCTATTGAAAAAGCAATTTTACAATCTGATTTAGGTTTGAACCCTGGTAATGATGGTGCACAAATTCGTTTAAGTATTCCTCAATTAACTGAGGAACGTCGTAAAGAAATCGTTAAAGTAGTTCATAAAAAGGCTGAAGATGCAAAAGTTGCAGTGCGCAACATTCGTCGCGATGTAAATGAAGCATTAAAAAAAGAAGAGAAAGCTAAAACGATTACTGAAGATGATGCTAAAGACGGTTTAGATCAAATCCAAAAGCTTACCGATGCTAAAGTTAAGCAAATCGATGAGTTAAAAGTAGTAAAAGAAAAGGACGTATTAGAAGTATAATGTTTGATTCTAATAGCCTTATTGGAATACCATGGCAGCTTGCAAAGTCTCGTTTGCAGGCTGCCCATATTCCTTTTAAGGTAATGATTGGTGGATCCTTTAATCGCTTCTTTGAAATTTCAGATAAAGGATTTTATGTGGCACGTATTACAAAGGTTGATGAGTGCTTACATATACTACTATATAGACCAATGATTGCCAGCGACTTCGGAAATTCTATCGAGGTAGACTATGCTAAAGAAATTATTTAACCGTAAACGTTCTGATACGCCTGTCATTGATCGTAATATAATTCCACAACATGTTGCTATTATTATGGATGGTAATGGACGATGGGCTAAACGCAGAGGCATGCCGCGCTCCATGGGGCATCGTGCTGGTGCAGATGTATTAAAAGAAATTGTTATGGCCGCAGATGAGATCGGAATTAGAGCTCTTACGGTATATGGTTTCTCCACGGAGAACTGGAAACGTCCTGAACAGGAAGTTTCTTTACTTATGTCTCTCATAAAAGAATACTTAAATAATAATGTTAAGTATATGCATGAACATAATGTACGCATTCGATTTATTGGTTTTATTGGAGGGCTTTCAGAAAACCTACAAAAAATCATTCAAGATGCAGAATTATTAACTCAGAATAATACAGGCCTCACATTACAGTTAGCGATTAACTATGGTGGGCGTGATGAAATAGTTAGAACTATCCGCGACATTGTAAAATCCGTTGCGGATGGCGTTATTACAATGGACAAAATTACTGAAGAATATGTAAGTTCTCAATTATTCACTAAAGAGTTTAGTGATGTAGATTTATTAATTCGTCCTAGTAGTGATTTTAGAATTAGTAATTTTTTGTTATGGCAACTAGCGTATGCTGAATTTTGGTTTACCGATTTGCATTGGCCAGATTTTACTAAGGAAACTTTACTTGAAGCTGTGGCGGCATATCAGAAACGAGAACGCCGATTTGGTGGCTTATGTGATGAGGAATAAAAAATGTTAAAAACACGTGTTATTACCGCTGTTATTGGTTTTATTATTGCCTTAGGGGCCATTACATTTGGTGGATTAGTATATGATGTGCTAATTACACTTTTAGCTTTATTAGGGTGGCGTGAGTTTGTATTACTTGGTAAAGCTAAACGTGTTCGGATATCCATTATATGGGGATATATTAGCATTTTATTGCTAATGATTGCTCTTGCATGTCATCAGTATATTATAGCTATAGCTATTTTAGTATTAAGTTTATTTGCCAATTATATGTTGTGTACATTTGGTGAAACTAAGTACTCGATGTCTAGTGTATCCTTTAGTGTATTTGGTTTATTATATATTGGTATGGGTATGACTTCATTACTCTTGATTCGTCATGACTCAATTTACATGGATTTATCAATGCCTTTTGAACTATATAACTGGGGCACTATTACACTTTGGTTATTATTGTTTACTACTTGGGCTAGCGATACCTTTGCATACTTTTCAGGTCGAGCTTTTGGTAAACGTAAAATAGTACCATCCATTAGTCCTAATAAAACACTAGAAGGTTTTATTGGTGGATTTATCGGCTGTATCCTTACAGGTGCAGTATTTTCGTATATCGTTGGCATTCCTTGGTGGATGGGAATCCATGTAGGTATGATTAGCGGTATATTAGCACCATTAGGTGATTTGTTTGAATCAAAGATTAAACGACTATGTAATGTAAAAGATTCTGGTACATTATTACCAGGTCATGGCGGTGTATTGGATCGCTTTGATAGTTTATTATTTGCGGCTCCCATTACATTAGTATATATATTGCTATTTTCGTACTAATTTTATAGAGGTACACTTATGAAATACCTAAGTATTATCGGCAGTACTGGCTCAATCGGTACACAGACGCTTGATGTGGTGTCTCAACATCCAGATCAATTCAAGGTGGTTGCCTTAGTGGCACATCATAATATTGACCTCTTAGAACATCAGATTAAAGAATATAAACCTTTGGTGGCTGGTCTTGTAGATGAAGGTGCTTTTAAAGAATTACAAGCACGCTATACAGGTCCTACAAAATTGATAGGTGGTAAGGAAGCCCTCATTGCAGCAGCTACAATTCAAGAAGCAACAATGATTGTTACTGCTATTGTAGGTGCTGCGGGAATTGAGCCTACAGTGGAAGCTATAAAACAAGGGAAGACTATAGGTCTTGCTAATAAAGAAACTCTTGTTGCTGGAGGTCCATTAATTACGGCTTTAGCTAAAGAACATGGCGTACAAATCCTACCTATCGATAGTGAACATAGTGCTATATTTCAGTGCTTAGAAGGACAGAAACGTGACAATGTTGATTCTTTAATTGTCACTGCTTCTGGTGGACCTTTACGCACATGGGATTCTAGTAAAATTCAAACTGCAACTGCTGCAGATTGTTTGCGACATCCTACCTGGAATATGGGTAATAAAATAACTATAGACTCTGCCTCTTTATTCAATAAAGGCTTAGAGGTAATAGAAGCTCATTGGTTATTTGGTTTTGATTTTGATCATATTGATGTAGTAGTACATCCTCAAAGTATTGTTCATTCTATGATACGTATGAAGGATGGTGCGATATTAGCGCAAATGGGTAATCCAGATATGCGCGAGCCCATTCAATATGCTTTGACGTATCCCAAACGTGAAGTTTTAAGTATGAATCATCTTGATTTTAGTCAAGCACTACAATTGGAGTTTTTACCTCCACGGTATGACGATTTTCCTGCACTTCGACTTGCGTATGAGGTGGGACGTGCTAGTGGATTTAAACCTGCTGTATTTAATGCAGCTAATGAAACGGCAGTATATGCCTTTTTAGAAGATAAAATCGCCTTTGGTGATATTTATAAAGTCGTTACTTCTGTTCTTGAATCTATGGGACCAGAAGATGATTTTACATTAGATAATTTATTATCCATCGATAGATGGGCCCGTGAAAAGGCAACATCGTTGATGTTATAGGAGAATATATGATTACGGCATTAGCCACAATATTTGTATTTGGTTTAATCGTGTTTATTCATGAATTAGGCCATTTTATTACAGCTAAGATGTCAGGTATGCAAGTTGATGAATTTGCTATAGGTTTTGGTCCAGCTATATTTAAAGTACAAAAAGGGGAAACTTTATATTCTATTCGTATAATTCCTCTTGGAGGATTTAATCGTATTGCTGGTATGACACCTGACGAGCCTCTTAATGAGCGCTCCTTTTATAATAAACCTGCGTGGAAAAAATTTATTGTTATTTCTGCAGGGGCTGTATTTAACTTTATATTAGCCATTGTACTTTTCTTTGGCCTAAATGTGACTGTAGGAAATCTTACATATACAAATGAACCTGTAATTGGTAACATTATTGCGGGTAGTTCTGCAGAGCAGGCTCATTTAGAAGCTAACGATAGAATTATTACGATTGATGGTAAAAAAATTAGTACTTGGGATGATATTCGTCCTAGTTTACAAGGCACAGCAAACCATGGTGTAACTGTTGTTGTAGAGCGTGAAGGAAAAACTATAGAGACTACGGTAATACCTAAAATGGAACAAGATAGTCCTAAGATTGGCATCTACCCTAGCTTTACTCGTGAAACTTATAGTATTGGTGAATCTTTGAGCCTTGCTGTTAGTCGGACGGGGCAAACTATTGTTGCTATGGTCAGTGGGATTTATGATATGATTCGTGGCACACAAGCAGCCGAATTATCTGGTCCAGTAGGAATTTCCCAAATGGCAGGTACTATTGCACAATCAGGATTTGCACCACTATTAAGTTTTGCTGCATTCCTTAGTATTAACTTAGGGGTTATTAATCTTTTACCATTACCTGTTTTAGATGGTGGTCACTTGATTATTATCTTGGCGGAAGCTATAACAGGCCGTAGATTACCTGCTAAAGCTCTTATGTATATACAAATGGTTGGGGTTGCCTTAATGGTAGCATTATTCTTATATGTAACAACGCAGGATATTTTCCGTTTACTATAAGACAGATGGGAGATTACAATGATTGTACGTAAACCAACAAATGGTATCTATGTAGGTACAGTTAAAATCGGCGATTATGCACCGGTAAGTATTCAATCTATGATTACTACGGATCCAGTACATACAGAGAAGGCAATTGCAGAAATTAATCATTTAGCAGAGGCTGGTTGTGAACTGGTTCGTGTCGCCGTTCCTACAATGGCATCTGCAAAGGCTTTAAAGGCTGTTAGAGCGGGCATTTCAATTCCTTTGATCGCCGATATTCACTTTGATTATAGATTAGCTTTAGAAGCTATTGAAAATAATGTTGATGGATTGCGCATTAATCCAGGAAATATTGGTGGTGAAGATAAGGTTTTAGCCGTTATTGAAAAGGCAAAACCTAAACAAATCCCAATTCGCATTGGTGTTAATGCAGGCTCTTTACCAAAGCATATTCTCGATGCTCATGGAGGACATCCTACAGCGGATGGTATGGTTGAAACAGCTTTAGAACACGTAAGAATTTTAGAAAAACTCGATTATCGTCAAATGAAATTATCCATTAAAGCCACGGAAGTACCTCTAATGGTGGAAGCATATCGTAAGTTATCTGATAAGATTCCTTATCCGTTACATTTAGGGGTAACAGAAGCTGGTACTATTAAACAAGGCACTATTAAATCTGCTATGGGGATTGGTGCATTATTGCTCGATGGCATTGGTGATACATTACGGGTATCCTTAACTGGAGATCCAATTCACGAAATTGAAGTAGGTAGAAGTATTTTAAGTAACTTAGGATTAAGAAATTTTGGGGCCACTATGATATCTTGTCCTACATGTGGTCGTTGCCAAGTAAATTTATTTGATATGGCTGGTATTGTAGAAGAACGTCTAGCATCCATAAAAGCGCCTATTAAGGTTGCCGTTATGGGGTGTGTTGTAAATGGTCCAGGGGAAGCGCGTGAGGCCGACTTTGGTATTGCTGGTGGTGATGGTCAAGGTATTATTTTCCGTAAAGGGAAAGTTATTAAGACTGTACCAGAAGCCGAATTAGTAGATACATTGTTTAGAGAAATTGACCAATATTTAGAAAATTTAGATGAGGAGTCTTTATGTTAGCCACTAAATTATATGCACCTACATTGCGTGAGGTTCCATCTGACGCTGATGTAGTAAGCCAACAGCTTATGCTTCGCGCTGGTTTTATGCGTAAAACTGCAAATGGTTTATATAGTTTTTTACCATTAGGTTGGAGAAGTATTAAAAAGATTGAAGCTATTGTACGTGAAGAAATGGATCGTGCTAGTGCTCAAGAAATTATGATGCCAATTTTACAGCCTGCAGAAATTTGGAAAGAGTCTGGCCGTTGGAACGCATATGGCGCAGAAATGATGCGTATCAATGATCGTCATGATAATGAGTTTTGTCTAGGACCAACACATGAAGAGATGATTACAACCCTCGTTAAAAATGAGATTAACTCATATCGTCAATTACCAGTCAACTTATATCAAATTCAAAGTAAATTCCGTGATGAGCGTCGTCCACGTTATGGCTTGATGCGTAGCCGTGAATTCATTATGAAAGATGCTTATTCTTTTGATGTAGATGAAGCGGGTTTAGATGAATCCTATAAATCTATGTACGATGCATATACACGTATTTTTACACGTTGTGGTCTTACATTCCGCCCAGTAGAGGCTGATAGTGGTGCAATCGGTGGTAGTGGTACGCATGAGTTCATGGCCATTGCCGAAGCTGGTGAAGCTGATATCGTATATTGTACTAAGTGTGATTATGCAGCTAACATTGAAATCGGCAAGCCTGGTATCATGAAGCAAGACGAAGAAGTTCTTCATGAGTTATCTGTTGTGGATACACCAAATGCAAGTTCTATTGAAGCTGTGGCAGACATGTTAAATTTACCATTACATAAAACTATCAAAGCGGTAGTATTTTCTATTGATGGTAAAGTGGTATTAGCCATTGTTCGTGGTGACCATGAAGTAAATGAAGTCGCTGTACAACATGCCGTTCTTGGTGCTGTAGAGCCTGAGATGGCCACCCCTGAAGAATTGGAAAAAGTAGGTTTAATAGCTGGTTTCATCAGTCCTATTGGTTTAAAACAAACAGAAGAATTTGCTATTGTTGTTGATGAATCTGTTATGGAAACTTACAATGTTTGTGGTGGCGCTAATAAAAAAGATGCTCACTACGTTAATATCAATCCAAAACGGGACTTTAATGTAGAAGATATTATTGTTGCTCCAATTCGTTTAATCACGAAGGACGATGTGTGTCCTAAATGTGGGGGTGCTTTAGAACATGCTAAAGGCATCGAAGTGGGTCAAGTATTTAAATTGGGTACAAAGTATTCTGAAGCATTACAAGCTACATTCTTAGATCAAAATGGTCGTCCTAATCCAATGATTATGGGTTGCTATGGTATCGGTGTATCTCGTACACTAGCTGCTGCTATTGAGCAATATCACGATGAAAATGGTATTATTTGGCCACGTTCTATCGCTCCATTTGAAGCAGTTATTGTTCCAATTAATGCAAAAGACGAAGCATTAATGTCTACTAGTCAAACTATTTATACTGCATTACAAAATGCTGGTGTAGATGTATTGTTAGATGATCGTAAAGATCGTGCAGGTGTTAAGTTCAAAGATGCTGATTTGATTGGTTATCCACTTCGCATTACAGTAAGTAAAAATACTCTTGAGAATAACGAAGTAGAAATTCAAATCCGTAAGTCTGGAGAAGCTCTTCCATGTGCTATTGATTCTGTATCTGATAAAGTAACAGAATTGCTTCAAAACTTATAATAGAATTGCGATTCTAGTGAATGTTCATTAGGGTCGCAATTTTTCTTTCTAAACTTGAATTAATAGATTAAATAAGTCATAATTAAATGATAGAATATTTGGAATGGAGGTGCTATATGCTTGTAGATTTTCATATGCATTCCATCTTTTCAGATGGTGTTGAAACACCTAAAGATCTATTGCAACATGCCATAGACTGTAATGTATCTATGATGGCTTTAACCGATCATGATGAAATAGACGGCATTCAAGCATTGCGTGCTGCTCAAAAGAAGTTAGATCCTAATGAATCTATTAAAATCGTAAATGGCTGTGAATTTAGTGCTGATTATAAAGATAAGTCAATTCATATTTTAGGATATTGTTTTGATGAAAATAATAAAGATTTAATCGATTTTATTACGTTTTTTAAAGGAAAACGTGAAGAACGTATCGATGAAATTATCCGTCGTTGTAATAATGAAGGATATTATATTACAAAAGAAGAGCTCATTAAACAATTTCCTGATACTAAAGCTTATGGTCGCCCACATATTGGTAAACTTTTAATTGATGGTGGTTATGCCAAGGATATTAATGATGTATTTAAAGGTATTCTTCGAAAAGATAGTCCTTGCTATGTTCCTAAGGTAAAAGTAGAGGTTCCTTATATTATTGATATTATACATAAAGCTGGAGGACTTGCTGTTATGGCTCATCCTAAATTGGTTACTAGTGATGAATATGTGTTGGAAATGTTAAATTATGATTTTGATGGTATGGAGGTATATCACTCAAAGCATAATGATGATGATGTGGAGCGATATAAAGAATTCGCTAAAAAGCATAAGCTATTTATTACTGGTGGTTCTGATTACCATGGTATTGTAGGCAAGAAACCTGATAGATTTGGTGATTACTTAGTATCTGGTAAGGATGTATCAGAATTTATTAGTTTGTTATAAATGACGAGGTAGGCTATGGAAGTCGTTGCTTTTGTAGGTAGTAGTGGCACAGGTAAAAGTCATCGTGCCCTCGTAGTTGCTCATGAAAATAAAATTGAATGTATCATCGATGATGGTATTTTGATTCATGATAATAAAATTGTAGCTGGCTTTTCTGCAAAAAAAGAGTCTAGTCGTTTAAAAGCTGTTCGTCGTGCTATTTTTCAAGACGAAGTACAAGTTAAATCCGTACGAGAACAATTAGATAAGATTAAACCTAATAAGCTTATGATTATCGGCACTTCTGATAATATGGTTAAGAAGATTACTAAAGCTTTAGGCTTACAAGAACCTGATCGATATATTCGTATAGAAGATGTTGCAACACCTAAGGAAATTGAAAAGGCACAACATGCACGTCTTAAAGAGGGTAAACATATAATTCCTGTGCCGACTATGGAATTAAAGCCACACTTTAGGGGGTATTTGATTGATCCAATCAAAACCATGTGGCGCCGCAGGACTTTGAAAAAACAAGATCAAGATACCTTAGGTCAAATTGGTTCTGAAGGATTTGAACGTTCTGTTGTACGGCCTGCTTTTAGCTACTATGGTCGACTCACTTTTGACGATGAAGTAATTATTAAATTGATTAGAAATGGGTTAAAAAAAGTAGCTGGTGTCGATGAGACCAGTATAATTTCTTTTAAAAAAAGCGACAAAGGTCAAAACGGTCTTGTTGTTGATATGGCTGTAGTTATTGAACATGGATATCCTGTTAAACCGTTGATGCAACAGGTACAAAAATCTGTTCGCAATGAAATTGAATATATTACCGGCATGTCTATTGAACGCATGTCCATTAAAGTTAAGAATATTATTGAAACAAAACGTAAGATTGTTAAAGTGTAGGAGTTAGAATGAAGTCTTATTATATTTACACCTATGGTTGTCAAATGAATACCGCCGACTCTGAGCGATTATCGCATCAGCTGGAATCTGTTGGGTATATACCAACAGAGAATGTTGAAACTGCAGATTTAATTCTGCTAAATACTTGTGCAGTGCGTGAAAATGCAGAAACTAAAGTTTATGGGCGTATAGGTGAGCTAAAAAGACTAAAACGTAATAATAAAAACTTGATTATCGCCGTCACAGGATGTATGGCTCAAAAAAATCAAGCAGAAATGTTTAAACGAGCTCCTCATATTGATATTGTATTGGGTACTCATAATATTCAACATATTAACGAGATGATTGAAGAAGTACAACATGGACATACGCATCAAATCAGCGTAGATATGGATAACTCTGTATTGCCTGAATTAGAGGCAAAACCAAATGGCTCTTTTTATGCATGGGTACCTATTATGAATGGCTGTAATAAATTTTGCACCTATTGTATTGTTCCCCATGTACGTGGTAGAGAGATTAGCCGTCCTGTAGAGGCCATTGTTAAAGAGGTTACAGACCTAGGGGTTAAAGGATTTAAAGAGATCACTTTATTGGGGCAAAATGTAAACTCTTATGGCCTAGATTTTAAAGATGGTACAGATTTTGGTACATTAATTGATGCTCTTGATGGTATTCCTGGTATAGAACGTATTCGCTATATGACAAGTCATCCTCAAGATATGAGTAAGTCTATGATTGATGCTCTTGGTAGGTCATCCAATATTGTGACGCATTTACATTTACCTATTCAATCTGGTTCCAATCGTATTTTAAAGAAAATGAATCGTCATTACACGGTAGAGCATTATAAAGAATTACTTTCTTATTGCCGTGAAAAAATAAAAGATGTGGTGGTGACTACGGATATTATTGTAGGTTTCCCAGGAGAAACTGAGGAAGATTTTCAAGCTACATTACAATTATTAAAAGATGTGCGCTATGACATGGCGTATACGTTTATCTACTCTAAGCGATCTGGAACGCCAGCAGCAACTATGGATGATCAAATTCCAGAAGAGATTAAGCGCGTTCGCTTACAAACATTGATGGATGTACAAAATGAAATCTCTTATGAATTAAATAAACCTATGGAAGGACAAGTATTTGATATTATTGTAGAGGGACCAAGTCCTCGTGATGAAGACATGTGGTTCGGTCGTACATCTGGTAATAAAATGGTTTTATTCCCTAAGGATGACTCCCTATCAATTGGTCAAACTGTACCAGCTCATATCGATAAAGCTCAAACATGGGTTTGTTATGGTAGTATTGTAAAATAAACTATTAGAATCAAAAAGAACTCGTCACTATTATGTTAACTCTAAGGTTAGAATTTTTATCTAAAATTAGTTTGCTAAACATGTGGTGGCGATGTTCTTTTTTACCATAGATGCTGATTAGAAATCATATGTGTTATAATAATAAAATAATATAAAAGTTGTATATTGAAGACATTCATAGGTATGAACACCATTTACATTTTGTATTTTTACAAAGAAGGTGTAACTATGAAACTTGATTTAAACGCTGTAGGCGAAACGGCATTATTGACACTATATGCAAGAGCGAAAGATTATGAGTCAGATCAATCTGTATTAAAGGATCAGAAATCCTGGGATATTTTAAAGCATATTGATTATGATTTTGATCAATTTAAAGATGTTAAGATGTCTTATTATGGAATTTTAGGACGAGCAAAAGTAATCGATGAAGAGATACGAAACTTTATATCTCTATATCCAGATTGTATCGTCGTATCATTAGGTGCCGGTTTAGATACTATGTTTTATCGAGTCGACAACGGTTATATTGATTGGTATAATATCGATTTTGCCGGAGTGATTGAAGCACGTACACAATTTTTTGAGCCTCATGAACGAGTCCATAATTTAGTGAGTTCTATAACTGATGAATTGTGGACTAAAAATATTGAGATAAATGGACGAAAACTACTGCTTGTTAGTGAAGGTGTAGTTATGTATCTTACATTGGATGAAATGAAGCAGTTTTTAGGCTTGCTGACTGATTCTTTTGAAGAGTTTACGTTATATCTTGATATGATTTCTCCATATGTGGCGAAACGCACTAAACAACATGATATGCTTAGTAAAATGAATGTTTCTTTTCAGTGGGGAACTAAGGACGGTCATGAAATTGTAGTTATGAATCCTAAGCTTAAACAGACTGGATTGATTAATTTTACAGGAAGTATGTTGTCCTTAGCACCTATTGTTTATAAATTATTATACCCGTTTATATATTTGTTTAATAATCGTATGGGAATATACGAATATAAGCGGAATCTGTGATATGACTCATAATATATGAGGTGAATATGAGTAAAAAGCAAACACCTATGATGGAGCAGTATTTAGATATTAAATCTAGATACTCTGAAGAATTATTGTTCTTTCGATTAGGTGATTTTTATGAATTATTTAATGAGGATGCTTTAGTCGCATCACGTGAACTTAATATTACCTTAACAGGTCGTCCTACAGGAGATGAGGAACGCACACCGATGTGTGGCGTTCCTTTTCATGCGGCTGAAAGCTACATAGAAACGCTTGTAAAAAAAGGATATAAAGTTGCTATCTGTGAACAACTAGAAGATCCTAAAGCAGTTAAAGGCATTGTTAAGCGCGATGTCATTAAAGTTGTTACTCCTGGTACAGTGATGACAGAAAATGGTAACGATGCACGGTCAAATAACTTTTTATCATTATTTTATATGGTAAAAGATACGTGGATTCTTGTGTTTTCTGATGTATCTACAGGGGAAGTTATTTGGCACCGCATTACTGATTGTGAAAAACGCAGTGATATGTACGATGCACTCAGCATGTATAGACCAAGTGAAATCATATTGCCTGAAGGAACGATATTACCGCAAGATATTCAGGATTTTATTGAAAATCAATTTAGTAATGTCGTATTTTCTCCTTTTTCTACATACTATACACAACGTGAAGTAGCTGAAAAAGCTGTAACTCATTTCGGTGATTTAGGCCTTATGGAAGAGGATGTATGGGAAGCATTAGGTTATATGCTTTTATATTTAGAGGATATCATTAAATCTGAAATTTCTCATATCAACTATGTACATCAATTAAGTGTAGGTAATCGCCTTATTCTTGATACATCTTCTTTGCGGCACCTTGAAATTACTCATAATTTACGCGATGGTGGACAAAAAGGTACTTTACTGGATGTACTAGATCGTACGTTGACACCAATGGGGGCACGCCTTTTAAAACAATGGCTTGAAAGTCCATTAACTGATATAAATCAAATACAACGTCGTCAAGCAGCCGTTTCAGAACTTATTACACGCGGTGCTGAACGTTCTCATATTCGTAACTTTTTAGATTGTATTTACGATTTTGAACGCATCGTTGGTCGTGTTGAAACCGGATCTGTGTCTCCCAGAGATTTAACGGCTCTTCGTGAGTCATTAGCAGTTCTACCTGATATTAAGAATGTATTAGGTACATGTTCAAGTCTAGCTTTAACATCTATTAATGAGCGCATGCAAGATCATAAAGATATTTATGACTTATTATGTCGAGCTATTGCAGAGCAACCAGCGTTGACATTAAAAGACGGTCGTGTTATTAAAGATGGATTTAATGCTGATTTAGATGAGCTACGTTCTTTAGCGACTAATAGCGAGCAATGGCTTGCTAAGATGGAAGCGGATATTAAAGAAGCTACAGGGCTTTCAAAAATTAAGACTGGTTACAATAAAGTGTTTGGTTACTATTTCGAGGTATCCCATAGTAAATCAGAACAAGTACCAGACTATTTCATACGAAAACAAACCCTGGCCAATGCTGAACGCTATATTACGCCTGAGTTAAAAGAGTTTGAAATTAAAATTCTCAGCGCAAAAGATAAAATCATCGCTTTAGAGCACGAACTATATCAACAATTGCGTAATGATATTAAACTCGTTATCAAAGATGTGCAAGAAACGGCTCGTGCTCTTGCAGACCTTGATGTATTATGCTCATTAGCATTAGTTGGATACGAAGAAAACTATATTTGTCCAACTATTGTGATGAATGGTCAAATCAATATTCGTGATGGTCGTCATCCTGTTATTGAAAAGTTCTTAAAACGTGAGGTATTCGTACCAAATGATATCGTTTTAAATCATGATGAAGAAGAATTTTTACTCATTACAGGCCCTAATATGGCAGGTAAATCTACTTACATGCGTCAAGCGGCTATCTTAATGATTATGGCACAGATTGGTTCCTTTATCCCTGCTCGTGAAGCGTCTATCTCACCTGTGGATCGTATTTTTACACGTGTCGGTGCTAGCGACGATATTTCTACTGGTCAAAGCACGTTCATGGTAGAAATGAAAGAGGTAGCGTATATTTTAGAAAATGCTACTCATAATAGTTTAATTATTCTCGATGAAATTGGTCGGGGTACGAGTACCTTTGATGGTTTGAGTATCGCACAAGCCGTAGTGGAACATATTTGTAAGCACATTCATAGCAAGACTTTATTTGCAACGCACTACCATGAATTGATTTGCTTAGAAGAAAGCTATAGTAAATTAAAAAATTATACCGTTGCAGTTAAAGAAAAAGGGAAAGATGTTGCTTTCTTGCGTCGTATCATTAAAGGTGGTGCAGATCGCAGTTATGGTATCCATGTTGCCAGACTGGCGGGCCTACCTAACTCTGTATTAAAACGAGCTGAAGTGATTTTAGAATCCTTGGAAGATCAAAGTCATGATGCAAGTGACTTAAATAATCGAGTTATGGGTGCTCAACTTACTAATGTGGCAAAACCAGCGGTTAAGCAAGTTAGTGATTCTCCACTAGGCAATTTATTTACCCATTCCGTAGTAGATAGCTTACTGGAAGTCGATGTAATGAGCATGACTCCAATTGAAGCATTAAATAAATTATATGAACTACAAGAGGAGGCTCGTAAAGGAGGCGGGAAATAATGGCAACCATTCACGTATTGGATGAAACGACAATCAATAAGATAGCTGCCGGTGAAGTCGTTGAACGTCCCGCATCAGTTATTAAAGAGCTCATTGAAAACTCTATTGATGCGTCTGCCACTAATATTGAGGTTGAAATTGGTGAAGGCGGTGTGGCCTATATGCGGATTACTGATAATGGTATCGGTATGACGGAGGAAGATGCTCGCTTGGCGATTCTACGTCATGCAACCTCTAAAATTCAACAAGTAGAGGACCTCTTTGATATTGCGTCCCTAGGCTTCCGTGGGGAGGCTTTGGCTAGTATTGCCTCTGTATCTCATTTCTCTTTGACTACTCGTAAAGCAGACTCTGATTTGGGGACTCGTATTACTGTTGATGGCGGCACTTTTACCGATTGCATTCCTTATGGTGCGGCACCTGGTACAACTATCGAAATTAAAGATTTATTTTATAATACGCCGGCTCGTCGTAAATTCTTAAAAACGGAGCGTACAGAAGCCTCTAAAATTCAAGATATTGTAGGGAAATTAGCTCTAAGTAATCCACATATTTCTTTTAAGCTTATCATAGATGATCGGGTAGCTATTATCACACCAGGAAATGGCGATATTAGTGATACTGTAGCTGCGCTATATGGATATAAAACCAAAGATGATATTTTTACTGTTGCTTATGAAAGTGATTCTATCTATATCGATGGCGTAGTGAGTAAGCCCACACTTCTTAAAAGTACAAGGATATGGCAGACCATTATCGTCAATAATCGCGTGATTTCTGATAAAACCATAATGAAGGCTATCGATAATGCATACCATGCACTATTGCCGAAAAATGGTCATCCTTTAGTGGTACTAAATATTACTGTGCCTGCGAGAATGGTTGATATAAACGTACATCCTCGCAAGAGTGAAGTTAAATTCTCAGATGATAAGATTATATTTAAAGCCGTATATCACGGTATCTTAAATGCTTTAAATAATCCACTCCATGAGAGATACGAACGAGAGTCATCATCTTATATGACTGGTACAGTTGCTAACATATCCGATAAATATGGTAATGATATTGCTAGTAATAGTAATAGTAATAGTGATATTAAGAATTTTAGTTCTAATAGTACATTCTTAGCTGGTAATACTACTTATGATTCTTATCAAGCACCTACTGTTGTACACGATTCGATGCAGTCAGCTGAACATATAGCAACAGCTATAGATTATGATAAGGTTTTTGGTGGACGCCGTACAAAAGGCTATGAAGTCATGCGCGGTGAAACTTCGCAGTTTGTGGAAAATCTTAAAACAAAGGGGTATACACCACCTGCACCTAAAGCTACTTATGAACAATCCTCTTTTGTAGATGAAAGTTTTGAAGCTGTTCCTACTGCATACACTAGTTATACTTCGGAAGATGTAGAGAAGTTTAAATCCTTGTCTCACGATATTCGTAACGAAGAGATAGAAGAACGTACAATTCAAAACTCGGGCTTTTTACCAATGGGTCAAGTTGCATCTTGTTATATATTAGCTAAAAAAGGTGATGATCTATATATCATAGATCAACATGCTGCACATGAGCGTGTGCGTTATGATAAGTTGTGTAAGTCTTCTGAATCGATTCCTATGCAATCTATTTTGGTTCCTCAGTATAGTGAGGCCACAAATGATGAAATGAATTTGGTAGAGGAAGAACGAGAAACATTACTTGATCTTGGCTTTGATGTAGAGTTAGGTGGTCCTACTAAGATAAAATTAGTAGGGGCTCCAGTAGATTTAGTAGAGTCAAAAGCATTTGAAATTCTCCAATATATATTCTCTTACTTACATGATCATCAACAGCCTACTAAGGCCCAATTACGACATGAAATGTTAGCTTATGCATCTTGTAGAGGGGCCATCAAGGCAGGTCATAATTTAAATATGTATCAAATGACTACCTTAATTGAGGACTTATTTAGTACCGAAAAACCATATGTATGTCCTCATGGTCGTCCTACGATTATCAAATTTACACCTGATGAATTAGGTAAATTATTCTTACGGTCTTAATATGAATATATTAACTACAGCTCAAAAATCTAATGAGGCCATTCAAGAGGAAGCCAAAGCTTTGGCTTCCTCTATGCATATGGCCTATATAAAAAGAGGAAAATTATCTATACCAGCATTATTTAATGCTTATCCATGTGATTTTATTGTTGTTCTTTCTGGTAATGGCTTAACTATTCATTTTCCTGATAATCAGCAACATAGCTTTCATTTATCCATGGCTCAATTACGTATACTACGTTTGCAACGTGGAGAAGGAGATCATTTAATTAATGCTGTTCAGACAATACTAAATACTAATAAAATAACTGATAAAGAAGAATTTTCATTTCTTGATTGTACAATTGGTCTTGGTAGTGACAGTATCATTGTGAGCTATGCTTTTCCTCAGGCTAAAATAAAAGGTCTAGAAGGTTCTTTACCTATATGGCTTGCCACATCTTATGGTTTAGCTCATTATTCGCATAATGTGAAAAGTGTGACGGACGCATTACGTCGTATTGAGGTAAGTTATGATATCTTTGAAAACTATGTACCTAATCTACCAGATGAAAGTATAGATATTATTTATTTTGATCCCATGTTTGAGGTCCCTGTAGAGGATAGTCCTCAATTTAAACCACTTCGTGGACATACTGTGGAAAGTCATATTGATGATAAAATTATGGAGGAAGCTATGCGTGTTGCCTCTTATGGTGTTATCATTAAAGAACGACCATTTAGTTCTGTCTTTCAGAAATATCCACCTCACCAATGGGTAGGAGGAAAATATAGCCGCATAGGTTATGGTGTATATATGAAGGAGCTATTGTGAATCCCTTAATTACCATCGTTGGACCTACTGCGGTAGGCAAAACAGATCTTACCTTGGACTTAGCAGAACAGCTACATGCTGAGGTTATTTCTGGTGATGCTTACCAGGTTTATAAACAACTTAATATTGGTACCGCTAAACCATCGGTGGATGAACTTAATCGGGTGAAACATCATCTCATCGATATACTGGAACCAAATGATTCATATTCGGTATCTATTTTTCAAGATCAAGCTAAAGAAATAATTGCAAGATTAAAAGATAGAAATATCCCTCCTATTCTGTCTGGTGGTACAGGACTGTATGTCCAATCATTATTGGAAAACTACAACTTTAATGATGTTAAACCTGACGAATATTTGCGAGCAGAACTCGATGAGCTCTATAGTACAAAAGGTATTGAAGGCTTACGAGAATATGCTTTCACATTAGGTAAAGAGCATAATATAGAGATACAATATAGCGACAAACATCGTTTGTATCGAGCTATTGAGATATTGCATCATGGTGATGTAGATTCGTTGCGAAATCAGACAAAAGATGGTGTATCCTATAAAGGTCCTGTTATCGGTCTCATGAGAGATCGTGATAAATTATATGAACGCATCAATTTACGCGTTGATATGATGTTTGATGCAGGTTTGATTGAAGAGGTGGAACAACTCATAAAATCTGGAGTGAATCCAGATTGCCAAGCTTTTAAAGGTATTGGCTATAAAGAGGTTGTAGACTATATAAATGACAATATAACATTAGATGAGTGTCGTGACTTAATTAAGAAGAATACACGTCACTTTGCTAAGCGCCAAATTACATGGTATAAACGTATGCCATATATAGAATGGATACATATTGATAGCAATACATCTAAAGATTTTATATTTAATAAAGCTATGGATTTAATCCGTAGAGAAGGATTAGCATGACATTAGAAGAAATACGCAGTAAAGCCCTAGAAATGGCTGAACCAGAATTTAAGAAATTTGAACCTATTGCATTGGCCAATACAAAAAAAGTATTAGAAGCCTTTAAGGAATGCCAAGTATCTGATTATCATTTCACTGGTACTACTGGTTATGGATATAACGACGTAGGGCGTGAAAAATTAGATGAAGTATTTGCCTATGTATTTAAAGGTGAAAAGGCTATCGTTCGTCCTCATTTTGTTTCTGGTACACATGCGTTAGCTACTACATTAATTTCTTTGATGGGAAATGGCTCTAAAGGGACAGAGTTTATCTATGCCGTAGGGGCTCCTTATGATACGATGCAATCCGTTATCGGTGCCGCTCGTGAAGTACGTGGTTCTTTAGTAGAAAAAGGTTTTACCTATACTGAGGTACCATTGAAAGATAATACTTATGATGTTGAAGCTATTGCTAACGCTGTTAACGATAATACGCGGGTAGTAGTGATTCAACGGTCTCGAGGCTATAGCACACGTGAACCTTTATCTATTGCAGATATTAAGGTTATTGTAGATGCTGTAAAAACTAAAAATTCTAAAACGATTTGTTTCGTAGATAATTGTTACGGTGAATTTACAGAGCTGCAAGAACCATTAGAAGCTGGTGCTGATATTATGGCTGGCTCTCTCATTAAAAATGCAGGTGGCGGTTTAGCACCAACTGGTGGTTACATTGTTGGTAGAGAAAACCTTGTAGAGGATGCAGCATATCAATTGACAGCTCCTGGACTTGGTGATCATATGGGTTCATATGCTCCTGGTTATCGCTTGTTCTTCCAAGGTTTATTTATGGCACCTCACGTAGTATTACAAGCTCTTAAAGGTGCTGTATATACGGCTGCTGTAGGTGAGTTACTAGGCTATGATGTATTCCCTAAGGTAAATGCTGATCGCTATGACTTGATTCAAGCCATTAATCTGAAAAATGGGGAAGAAATGGAGCATTTCTGTGTAGGTATGCAAGCCTATTCTCCTGTAGATGCTCACGTACATCCTATTCCTGGGGATATGCCTGGGTACGAAGATAAAATCATCATGGCTGGTGGTACCTTTGTACAAGGTTCCTCTATTGAACTCAGTGCCGATGGTCCTATACGTCCACCATATACAATTTTCATGCAGGGTGGCCTAGTATTTGAACATTCCATGCTTGGTATTTTAGGAGCTGCTGAAGAACTATTAAAACATAGATAATGTTTAGAATCTCTTTCTTTTGTGAAAGGGATTCTTTTTATTTCAAATCTTTTCAATATACCTATTTCTAGGCTATAATATAAGTTGCTATAATTTTATAGCAATACTACTCGGACTTTTACACCGAACTAGTGTTTTACACGTCAGGCTTTCACCCTGATTAGTTTTATGATCAAGAGATCATTAAAAGGAGAAAGTATGGAAAAAGTTATCGCTGTAGCTATGAGTGGCGGCGTAGACAGTTCTTTAACTGCTGCAATGCTATTAAAACAAGGCTATAAAGTATTTGGTATTACCCTATGGTTATGGGTGAGTGGTACGCCCTATGATGAGGTGCCTCTTGCCGTAACTGATGCTAAGAAGATGTGTGATTTTCTTGGTATCGAGCATCATGTTATCGATGCTCGTGATGTATTCTACGAAAACGTAGTAGATTACTTTGTAAAAGAATATGCCTATGGTCGTACGCCAAATCCTTGTGTATTTTGTAACAAGAACATCAAGTTTGACTTGATGCTCAATCGTGCTCTTGAATTAGGTGCCACACATATGGTAACTGGTCATTATGCACAAGTAAATTATAATGAAAAAACAGGTCTATATGAGTTACATAAAGGTGTTGATCCTACAAAAGACCAAAGTTATGTTATGTACAATATGAACCAACGTATTTTGAGTCATCTTATGTTCCCATTAGGTGGTCAATGTAAGACTGAAACACGTAAATTAGCTGCTGAATATGATTTGCCAGTCGCTAAAAAACCAGATAGTGTAGATATTTGTTTCTTGCCTCATGGGAATTATCAAAAGCTTGTGGTAGAAGAAATGAAGGGTAAGCCAGAGTCTGGTAATATCGTTACCGAAGATGGTGAGGTATTAGGTAAGCACAACGGCTTATTTAATTATACGATTGGTCAACGTAAAGGCCTTGGTATTGCTTATAAACACCCTTTATATGTTATTGGATTTAATGGGGATCGTAATGAGGTCATCGTGGGTCCTAACGAACATCTCTTTACAAATCGCATGATTTGTAAGTTCTATAACTTCTTAGATGATACAATTCATAAGGAATTGAAGGCAGAAGGAAAAATTCGCTATGCAGCTAATCCTTCTCCTTGCACAGCACGTATCCTCGATGACGATACAATGGAGGTTATTTTTGAAGAACCACAACGGGCTATTACCCCAGGTCAGTCTGTAGCCTTTTATAATGGCACTCAATTATTGGGAGGTGCTGTTATCGATCACGTATGTTAGAAAGGAGAATGCAAGTTCTTTGAACTTGTTTACATGGTATGTCAACGAAAAAGATTCGAAACTTCTGTATTATAGCTCATATCGACCATGGTAAATCAACCATTGCTGATAGATTAATTGAATATACTGGTACATTACAAAAACGTGAAATGGAGGCTCAAGTTTTGGACTCCATGGACCTTGAACGTGAACGCGGCATTACTATTAAAGCGCAATCTGTTCGTATTTTGTATAAAGCTCAAGATGGTGAAGAATATATTTTGAATCTCATCGATACTCCGGGCCACGTCGATTTCAGCTATGAAGTATCTCGTTCTCTTGCCGCTTGTGAAGGGGCATTACTTGTTGTTGATGCTGCTCAAGGTGTAGAAGCACAAACGTTGGCAAATGTATATCTCGCTTTAGAACATGATCTTGAAATCATTCCTGTTATTAACAAGATTGATTTGCCGTCAGCAGATCCTGATCGTGTTAAACAAGAAATTGAAGATATTATTGGTTTAGACGCATCTGATGCTGTATTATGCTCTGCCAAATCAGGTATCGGTATTCCTGATATTTTAGAAGCTATTGTAAATAAAGTTCCTGCACCACCAGATAAATCTGATGAGCCAACAAGAGCCTTGATTTTTGATAGCCGTTTTGATGCGTATAAAGGTGCTATTGCCTATGTCCGTGTAAAAGAAGGGTCCATAAAAGCAAAAGATATAATTCGCATGATGCATGATAAAAAGGACTTTGATGTTACAGAACTCGGTATTTTTACTCCAAATCTTGTACCTGTGCAAGAATTACCATGTGGCTCAGTAGGTTGTATTGCAGCTAGCATCAAAAATGTAAAAGATTGCCATGTAGGCGATACTGTAACATTAGCTAATAATCCTGCATCAGAACCATTGCCTGGTTATCGTAAGGCTGTATCTATGGTGTACTGTGGCCTTTACCCAACAGAGTCTAAAGATTATGAAAACCTTCGGGATGCATTAGAAAAGTTACAGCTTAATGATGCTGCCTTAGAATATGAAGCAGAAACATCATTGGCATTGGGCTTTGGTTTCCGTTGTGGGTTTCTCGGTCTTTTGCATATGGACGTAATTCAAGAACGTTTAGAACGTGAATATAACTTGACGCTTATTACGACGGCTCCATCGGTAAATTACAAAGTGTACAAAACAAATGGGGAAATGCTCGAAGTCGATAATCCAGCTAAATTACCACCTCCAACAGAAATTGATTACATTGAAGAGCCTTATGTAAAGGCGACTACAATTGTACCTAAAGATTTTGTTGGTACTATCATGGAATTATCTCAAGATAAACGCGGTGAATATCAATCTATGGAATATTTGGATGAAACACGCGTATCTGTCGTTTATCACTTGCCATTGAGTGAAATCATTTATGATTACTTTGATAAATTAAAATCTGCTACAAAGGGGTATGCATCTCTTGACTACGAATTGATTGGATATAAACAATCTCCAATGGTTAAGATGGATATTCTCTTAAATGGTGATCCTGTAGATGCATTGTCCATTATTGTACACAAGGACCGTGCAGCTACACGTGGACGTGCATTAGCTGAGAAATTGAAAGAATTGATTCCTCGTCAAATGTTTGAAATTCCAATTCAAGCGGCGGTAGGTACAAAAATTGTGGCTCGTGAAACTGTAAAAGCTTGGCGTAAGGACGTTTTGGCAAAATGTTACGGTGGTGATATTTCTCGTAAGCGTAAATTACTTGAAAAACAAAAAGCCGGTAAGAAACGCATGAAGTCCGTCGGTTCCGTAGAGATCCCGCAAGAAGCATTCATGGCGATTCTCAAGGTTGAGGACTAATAAAATGAAAACAGATTCTGATATTCTGAATCTGTCTACACTGAGGGATATGGGGTTGTATGTCCATATCCCTTTTTGTAAACAGAAATGTATGTATTGTGATTTTCCTGCTTATCAAAATTTACAAGATTATTACGAAACCTATGTATATGCTTTAGTTCAAGAAATCGATTTATGGGTCTCTGAACATCCAGAGTCTACATCTAAAGCTATTGATACAATTTATTTTGGTGGAGGTACGCCTACAGAATTATCGATTCAACAACTACAGATGATTCTTGATAAAATTAAAAATACTTTTACAATTACTGACGATTGTCATATGACTATTGAATCGAATCCTGGGGAAGTAAATTTACATTACTTAACGAAATTAGTTAAACTTGGTTTTAATCGTATTAGCTTTGGTGTTCAAACATTTGACGATAAGTTGCTTACCATGCTTCATCGTAGTCACAACGGAGAACAGGCAAAACAAGCCGTTTATGATGCTAAAGAGGCGGGCTTTACTGATATCAATATTGATTTGATTTATGGTTTGCCACGACAAACATTAGAGGATATTCAATATAATTTAGATATTGTAAAAGACTTACCGATTAATCATATTTCAACGTATGGACTTCAAGTTGAGGTAGGAACGTATCTATATCATTTAGTACAAAAGAACCTTATTTCTATTCCTAGTGAAACCATTGATGAATCCATGTATGACATGATGATGGACGGATTAAAAGCTTTAGGCTTTGAACGATATGAGATTTCAAATTTCGCCAAGACTAATTCCTATAGCCGTCATAATTTAAAATATTGGCACTATGTAGATTATTTAGGCTTTGGTGCTGGTGCTCATTCCTTCTATGACGGAGTACGCCGTAGTAATAATCGTAATGTAATGCCCTATATACAATCCGTTGACAGATATATTATGCCTACTATTGATACGGAGACGATTACTTTAGAGCGAGCTCAAGAGGATTTTTGCTTTTTAGCTCTTCGCACTAAATGGGGCCTTGATGAGCGAAAATTTGAAGATAAATTTGGCGTATCTGTCCATAATTTATTTGGTACTACTTTAGAGGATTTAGTTAGTAAAGATCTATTAGAATATCAAAGTGGAAGTTATCATTTAACCGCTGAAGGTGCCAAGCATGGAAACTATGTATTTAGTCAATTTATTCGTGAGTAATTTCTCACAGTTTCTCAAAATCTAATATGTTAGTATAAATAGGATGATGATGAATAAGCATGCTAGATTTGAGGAGGAGCGATGAAGACATCTGTAATATTACACGGTTTACATAATGAATTTACTTTAGATCAAATGAAAGCATGCATAGAACTTGCTGAAAAATATGGTGGATCCTTCCGTCATGTTGTAACAGGTATACAAATTACAGGTATTGAAAAAGATGATAAGGAACAGTTTATTTCTGAATTGCCTGATGGCGTGACCACTGTTATTCATAGAGGTGTTAATTCCTTAATTGCTTGTGTAGGTAAAGGCCATTGTAAAAATGGACAAATGGAAACTAAAGAATTGGCTGATTATGTAGAGAGAAAACATTACGGCCGAAAAACCTCTCACAAGTGCAAAATCGGCATCAGTGGATGTGGACGTAACTGCCCAGATGCAATGGTAAAAGATATTGCCTTTATCGGTACATCTCAAGGTTTTATGTTGGCTGTTGGTGGTAATACAGGCATGAGACCTGAAGCAGGAAAAATTTTAGCAAGAAAACTAACTATTGAGCAATCTAAAAAAGCTGTAGATATTTTGATTGATTGGTATGCTAAATATGGTGAACCTCGTGAACGTATGGGGAAACTGTTAGAGCGTCTAGGCAATCCATTAGAAGGGGTAGAACTATAAATCAATTAGTACATTTTAGTTCTAATTGATTTATAGTTTATAGTCCGTAAATTCTTGGGCCAAAAAAGTATTTTAACTAAGAGTTTATTGACAACTAAATTATTATATATAAACACTTATACTATTTCAGGTTTTAATAATAGAAATTTTATTAGAACTACATATTCTAATCTTTAAATTTTGGGATATGTCATAAATGTAGATAGTATAAGTGTTTTCTTATTGTTGCACTTTGATTTTTTGACTAATTAATCAAAAATATTGATTTGTCTTTTTGACTAAATTGATACTATTTGACTTTTTTGGCATTTTTTAGCTTGACAATTTTTTTTAATATGGTAATATTATACATGCGATTAGCACTCAAAGTTAATGAGTGCTAACAAGAGGTGTCATTATGGATGAAAGAAAACAGCGCATCTTGCGAGTCATAATTGAAGACTATGTTAAGTCCGCAGAACCTGTAGGATCTCGAACGATTGCTAAAAATTATGATCTTGGCATCAGTCCTGCTACGGTGCGGAACGAAATGTCCGATTTAGAGGAATTAGGCTATTTAGAGCAACCTCATACATCGGCTGGACGTATTCCTTCAGCTAAGGGCTATCGCTTATATGTTGATTCTATGCTGAGTCGACAACCTGTTCCATTACAGGATGCTGAAAAAATTGAAATGTTATGGAAGCGTTCCAATGGATCAACGAGTGAACTCTTTCTAAATATGGCTAAACTACTTTCACAGGTAAGTCATAGCATGAGTTTATTCTTAGCACCAGCCCATGATAGAGCATTAATCAAATACATTCATGTATTACCGCTAGATAGTCATCAAGCCATTATGGTAGTTATTACTGAAACAGGAGCACTCGATAATGAGTTGATGTACTTTGGTGAAAGTGTTTCACCAGAGCTTTTACAAAGTCTAGCCATACAATTTAGCAATGCACTACAGAATGTAAGTATTGGTCATGTAACGGCTGAGGCTTTAGGATCTATATTGGTCCATATGGAAGGACCGCAGGGAATTTTATTAATCCTTTCGGAGACATTATTACGAGCTATTAATAAACGTAAGTTGTTCTATTCGGTAGGTACCACAGAGTTGTTAAATCAACCAGAGTTTAAGTCTGTTGAGAAGGTACAACCCTTGCTTTCCTTAGTGGAAGAACAAAATCAATTAGGACAGTTATTAAAAGATGATTCTCCAACACCTGTTAAGGTCAAGATTGGTATTGAGAATGAAACTGAAGCGCTACATTCAATGAGTGTGGTACAAGCTGATTTTACGAATCAAGATCAGCCTATCGGAACTCTTGCTATTCTTGGTCCAACGCGGATGGAATACGGACGTATCATCGGCATGTTGTCCCATATGAAACATATAATGGAAACTATGGTAAAAGAACAAAACAGAAAGGGCAAATAATGGCTGAAGAACAAGACATTAAACAAGAAACAGTGGAGGAAACAGAGGATACTACGAATGTAGAGGAACCAACTGTTGAAAAAACTGAAGAAGCTGTGGCTGATGCTGCTCAAGTGTTAGAAGAACTTAAAGCCGACTTTGATAATCGCTATAAACGGTTACAAGCGGACTTTGAAAATTTCAAACGTCGTACTAACCAGGAAAAAGAGCAACTTGCTGGATATGTAAAAGGGGATGTATTAACGGACCTTCTTCCTGTATTGGATAACTTTGAACGGGCCGTTCAAAGTCCTGCAGAAGGGGAAGCAAAAGTATTCCTCGATGGATTCATTATGATTCATCAAAATTTGATGGCTATGTTATCTAAACATGGTTTAGCTGTTATTGAAGCTATGGGTCAACCATTTGATCCAAATTTCCATCAAGCGATTATGCGTGTACCGTCAGATGAATATGAATCCGATACGGTGTGTGAAGTTTTGCAAACTGGCTATACTGTTGATGGTCGTTGTATACGTCCAGCAATGGTAAAAGTTGTTGAATAGATTATAAAGTTTTAGGAGGTATATATTATGGCAAAGGTAATTGGTATTGATTTAGGGACAACAAACTCTTGTGTTGCTGTTATGGAAGGCGGCGAACCTACGGTTATTACAAATCAAGAAGGTGCACGTACAACTCCTTCCGTTGTTGGGTTTGCAAAAAATGGAGAACGTTTAGTTGGTCAATTGGCTAAACGTCAAGCTGTATCTAACCCAGAAAATACAATCATTTCTATTAAACGTCACATGGGTACAGACTACAAAGTAACTGTAGAAGGTAAATCTTATACTCCTCAAGAAATTTCTGCAATGATTCTTCAAAAAATCAAAGCTGATGCAGAAGCTTACTTGGGCGAACCTGTAAAACAAGCTGTTATTACAGTTCCTGCATACTTTACAGATGCTCAACGTCAAGCTACAAAAGACGCAGGTGCCATTGCAGGTCTTGAAGTACTTCGTATCATCAACGAACCTACAGCAGCTGCTCTTGCATATGGTGTAGATAAAGATGAAGATGGTAAAGTTCTTGTATTTGACCTTGGTGGTGGTACATTCGACGTATCTATCCTTGAACTTGGTGACGGTGTATTTGAAGTATTAGCAACATCTGGTAATAACCACCTTGGTGGGGATGACTTCGACCAACGCATTATGAACTACCTTATTGAAGAGTTCAAAAAAGAAACTGGTATCGATTTATCCAATGATAAATTAGCTGATCAACGTTTAAAAGAAGCTGCTGAAAAAGCAAAAATTGAATTGTCTGGCGTAGCTAGCACAAATATCAACTTGCCATTTATCACAGCTGATGCTACTGGTCCTAAACATTTGGATGTAACATTGACTCGTGCTAAATTTGAAGAATTAACTGCTGATTTGGTACAAGCTACTATAGAACCTACTCGTAAAGCTATGAGTGATGCTGGTTTATCTGCATCCGATATCGATAAAGTATTGTTAGTTGGTGGTTCTAGTCGTATCCCAGCTGTACAAGAAGCTATTAAAAAAGTATTGGGTAAGGAACCAACAAAAAACGTTAACCCTGATGAATGTGTAGCTATCGGTGCTGCTATTCAAGGTGGCGTATTAGTAGGTGAAGTAAAAGACGTATTGTTACTTGACGTAACTCCATTGTCTCTTGGTATCGAAACAATGGGCGGTGTATTCACACGTATTATTGATCGTAATACTACAATTCCTACATCTAAATCTCAAGTATTCTCCACTGCAGCAGATAATCAACCATCTGTAGATATTCATGTATTGCAAGGTGAACGTGAGTTCGCAGCAGATAATAAAACATTGGGTCGTTTCAACTTGGATGGTATCCCAGCTGCTCCTCGTGGGGTTCCTCAAATCGAAGTAACATTTGACATCGATGCTAATGGTATCGTACATGTAAAAGCTAAAGATTTAGGTACTCAAAAGGAACAAAAGATTACTATTACTTCTTCTAGCGGCTTGAAAGAAGAAGAAATTGATCGCATGGTTAAAGAAGCTGAAGCTCATGCAGCGGAAGATAAAGCTAGAAAAGAAGAATTAGATATTAAAAATAATGCGGACTCCCTAGTATATCAAGCTGAGAAAGCATTGAAAGACCTTGAAGGTAAAGGCGACGCTGCTTTGATGAAAGAAGTAGAAGAAGCGAAAGATAAATTGAAAAAATCTATCGAAGCTGGCAATATCGAAGATATCAAAAAAGATAGTGAAGCTTTGGAACAACCATTACATAAATTAGCAGAACAAATGTATGCAGCAGCTCAACAAGCTCAACAAGCAGCTGGCGGTGCTGAACAAGGTCAACAACAAACAAAAGCTGATGACAATGTTGTTGATGCTGATTACACAGTAGTGGATGATGACAAGAAATAAGAAGGGTTGGTAACGAATGGCACGAGATTATTATGACATCCTAGGGGTTAGTAAAAATGCCTCTCAAGATGAAATCAAAAAAGCCTTCCGTAAAAAGGCACGCCAATACCACCCAGATGTAAATAAAGATAATCCAAAGGAAGCGGAAGCAAAGTTTAAAGAAGCTAACGAAGCTTATGAAGTCTTGTCTGATGAAACTAAAAAAGCTCAATATGACCAATTCGGCCACGACGCCTTCAAACAAGGAGGCGGCGCTGGTGCCGGTGGTTTCCAAGGCGGCTTTGGCGGTTTCGGTGGTCAAGCTGGAGGCTTTGGTGATATCTTTGGCGACATTTTTGGTGGCATGTTTGGTGGTGGACGCCAACAACAAGGCCCTCAAAAAGGTAATGACTTGCGTGAAGATATCGATATTTCCTTTGAAGATGCAGCCTTTGGTAAATCTATGGAAATTGAAGTGCATCGTCATGAAGAATGTGATCACTGTCATGGTACTGGTGGTGAACCAGGCTCTCGTGTCGATACTTGTCCAAACTGTCATGGTTCTGGTCAAGAAGCGGTTATTCAAAATACTCCATTTGGACGTATGCAGTCCGTTCGCACTTGTTCCCGCTGTCATGGTACGGGTAAAAGCATTGAAAAACCTTGCTCTAAATGCCGTGGTACTGGCGAAATGTTGGCTAAACGGAAGATTTCCATTAAAATTCCAGCTGGTGTAGATAGCGGATCTCGTTTACGTGTAGCCAATGAAGGGGAACCTGGTATTTTAGGCGGTCCTAAAGGGGATCTCTATGTATATATCTTTGTTCGTCCTCACAAGGAATTTGAACGAAATGGTAATGACGTTATTAGCCGTGTAAATATTAGCTTTGCTCAAGCTGCTCTTGGTGCGACTATACAAGTTAACACTTTAGATGGTAAAGTAGAGTTAAAGATTCCGGAAGGTACTCAAACGGGAACGGCATTCCGCGTAAAGGGCAAAGGTATACCATATTTGCGTAACCCTAACCAAAGGGGTGACCAACACATTGTGGTAACCGTCCAAACGCCTAAGAAGTTGACAGACACTCAACGTGAGCTATTGTTACGCTTTGCAAATGAAAGTAATGAAGATGTAAATAACTTACAAGTGAGCAAAAGTCTCTTTGAAAAAATCAAGGACTGTTTGACTAAATGAACAGCTCATGTGAAGGAATGGTTTGTTCCATCACATTCCCTATAAAGGAGCATATATGCAATGGATAGAAGTATCCATTGTCTGTGAAAGAGTAGCCACCGATGAGGTGACTACTCTTTTTGACGATTATGCAGACAATGGAATTATAGAAGAAGATGTTGAAAATCAGCCTAATTTAATAAAATTAACTATGTATGCTGATATATCACTCGATATGAATATGATTAAGGCGGATTTAGTAAAACGGCTTACTGAGGCCAATATCAAGGTTATATCAATAGATACAGATATTTTTGATGAGTCAACTTGGTTAAACTCTTGGCAACAGTATATTGAACCTACAGAAATTTTACCTAACTTAATCATTAAACCAGCATGGCAGGAATACAATAATGTAGATAATAAAATTATTATTGAAATTGATTCAGATATTTCCTTTGGTACCGGGTCTCATGAGACGACACGGACTTGTGCAGAGCTATTAAAATCCTATAGTAAATCTATGGATCTTGATACAGTTACTTGTTTGGATATTGGTACTGGCACAGGTATTCTTTTATTAGTAGCAGCCCATTTAGGTATTAAAAATTTAGTTGGTATAGATATAGAAGAGTATGCTGCAAATCAAGCTAGAATTAACTGTGAGAATAATCATGTATCTGCTGAAATCATTTGTGGTAATTTGGATAGTGATTTCAATGGTACTGCCCAATTAATTTTAGCTAATCTAACAGTGGATCCCCTTAAAATACTATTACCTCAAATTGGTAAGAAACTGGATGATAGGGGCATTTTGATTATTAGTGGCATTATTGATGATCGTTATGATGAAATCATGCCATATATTGAGGCTCATTGGCATATTATTGAGGAGCGCGTTGCAGGGCCTTGGCATACGTTTGCGCTAGAAAAACGATGAAAAAGATTTTTATTCCTACACCATTAGATGAAATAATAGAATTACCAAAAGATGTAACCCATCATGTACTACATGTATTTCGCCATAATATGGAGAAGCCTATAACTGTAACCGGCAGCGACAATCGTTGTGGTACATATCAAATTACAGCAGAAGTAGATGGTAAAGCTCAAGCAAAACTGATTGAATATGTAGAAGGAAATCTAGCATCGTATCGTACTATTCTAGTTCAATCATTATTAAAAGGTGAAAAGCTAGAATGGGTGTTACAAAAGGCGACGGAGTTAAATGTGGATACAATTTATCTTGTGCCCACAGCTAACTGCGTAGCTAAATATGATGAAAAAAAGCTTCAATCAAAAGTAAATCGTTGGGAAAAAATAATGCTAGAAGCAGCTCAACAATGTGGACGAAATCACTTGCCTACACTAGTAGTAGGAGAGACGCTTTTACAAGCATTAGACATTGAATCTGAGGCGTTGAAATTGGTAGCCTATGAAAATGAAGCAGGTCAGACTATCAAAGATGTACTTAAAACTTTACATTCCGATAAGTCTGTAACTGATGTTTTAATTTGTATAGGTCCTGAAGGGGGCTATCAAGAGAAGGAAATCAATGCTATTATAAAATATGGTGGAAAATCAGTATCGCTGGGAAATACAATTTTACGGGCTGAAACTGCTGCTATTGGATCGTTAGCGATGATTCGATATGAATTAGAATTATAAATTAAACAAGAATAGAGAGGTGCAATGAAAACCGTTGCTTTTACAACCTTAGGGTGTCGCGTAAACCAATATGATACAGATGCCATGAAAGGTTTATTTTTACAAAATAATTACGAAGCGGTAGACTTCGATGAAAAAGCTGATATATATGTAATTAATACCTGTTCTGTAACGAATATGGGGGAAAAGAAATCCCGTCAATTAATCCGCAAGGCAAAGCGTCAAAATGAAGATGCCTATGTTATTGTAACTGGTTGTTATGCTCAGCTTGATCCAGATGCGATTGCCGCTATAGATGGTGTTAATCTCGTTATTGGTACAAATAATCGCTCTAAAATTGTTGAATTAGTAGAGCAATTAGAATCTACAGAACGACAAATTAATGCTGTTCGGGATATCATGAAGGAATCTAACTTCGAGGAAATGCCGTTATATGGTAATGAATCTGACAAAGCTCGTGCGTTCATGAAAATTCAAGAAGGTTGTAATAACTATTGCGCCTTTTGTATCATTCCTTATACTCGAGGAAAATTAAAATCTCGTAAAGTTGATGATATTGTACAAGAGGCAAAACGTTTAGTAGATCATGGATTCCATGAAATCGTATTAACTGGTATACATTTGGGTAATTACGGTGTCGAATTACCAGGTCGTCCAACATTAGCTGATGTGGTAAAAGCTTTATTAGAGATTCCTAATTTATACCGCATTCGTTTCGGGTCCATTGAATCCGTAGAGGTTTCTGATGAGTTAGTAGAATTAATGGCTACCAATAAACGTGTTTGTCCTCATTTACATTTACCATTACAAGCTGGTTCTGATCATGTATTAAAGTTGATGAAACGCCATTATACATTACAAGAATATAAAGATTTAATTACAAGTTTACGTTCTCGTATTAAAGATTTATCAATTACAACTGATATTATTGCTGGTTTCCCTCAAGAAACTGATGAAGACTTCGAAGAAACATTGAATACAGTACGTGAAATTGGATTTACGCACATTCATGCCTTCCCATACTCCATTCGTGAGGGTACACCTGCAGCCACCATGGCGGATCAAGTACCAGAAGCTGTTAAGAAGACTCGTGTAGCACTTTTAAATGGCCTTAGCCAATCTGGTTATGAACGATACGCAAAATCTCGCATTGGTAAGCCTGGTGAGATTCTCATCGAAAAGGAAGAGAATGGATACTATATGGGCTTAACAAATGAATATATAAATGGTAAAGTTAAGTCTGATGGGACACGTAAAATTGGTGATCTCGTTGGTGGAACTGTTGTAGGTTTAGAAGATAATTATTTAATTATTGAGTAAGGAGTTAGATTATGAGTGACTGCATTTTTTGCAAAATTATCAATGGTGAAATTCCGTCTAAAAAAGTGTTAGAAAATGATAAATTCTATGCTTTTTATGATATTCAACCTGTAAAAAAAGTTCATGTATTAATCGTACCTAAAAATCACGTGTCTAATATTGCACATCTTAATGAAAAGAATGCAGATTATGTTGAAGGGTTACTGCCATTTGTTCGTGATGTAGCAAAAGAGCTTGGTATCTCTAAAGATGGATATCGTTTAATTTTTAATACTGGTGAAAAAGCAGGCCAAACTGTATTCCATATGCATGCACACCTTTTAGGTGGAGAAGAGATGGGCTGGCCAGAAGCCTAATTTTGAGTATTATGCATTCTTTTTATAATACTCATTAAAAAACCTATAAAATATACTTGAAAATATTGACAACATCTATACCTATACATATAATATTATATGTGCGTATGTAAATTATCAGCACTTCCCGAGATTATTTTTGGAGGGAGGGATATAGATGTCTGAAATCAAAGTCGGTAAAAACGAAACGCTTGAAAGTGCTCTTCGTCGATTCAAACGCTCCTGCCAAAAAGCGGGTGTTTTGTCTGAAGTAAGAAAACGCGAACACTATGAAAAACCAAGCGTAAAAAGAAAGAAAAAATCTGAAGCAGCAAGAAAACGCAAATTCAGAGCATAAGATGATTACCCTAATTCTGCCTTTTCATGGCTTTATGAAATCCAGAATTAGGGTTTCTTTATTATATACATAAGGAGGAAATATGAGTTTAAAAGATCAATTAAAGGAAGATATGAAAGCAGCTATGAAAGCTCGTGAAGAAGGTAAAACAGCGTTATCTGTAATTCGTATGGTCAATAGTGCCATAAAAAATACAGAAATCAATGACAAAATTGAGCTAGATGATGCTGGCATTCTTGGCATTTTAGCTAAAGAAATGAAAACTCGTCAAGATTCCTTAACAGAATTTGAAAAAGCGGGACGTGAGGACTTAATTAGTCATGTAAAAGAAGAAATGGCTGTATTGCAAAAATACTTACCAGAGCAATTGAAAGAAGATGAAATTCGTACAATTGTACAAGAAGCCATTGCTGCATGTGGTGATAACGTAAATATGGGCAATGTTATGAAACATGTAATGCCAAAAACAAAAGGGCGTGCAGATGGTAAGGTTGTCAATAATATTGTTAAAGAATTACTTGGATAATATATAGTGATATCAACGACCATTCTATATACAGTTATTGATTAAAGTTGATAGTATTGGATGTGTTAGATGTAACTTTAAAAGAATAATGAAATTCTATAGAAAGTTATTGACATATATTTTCAACATATGATAATATGAACTCAATTAAATAATTGGTCAACGAAGACTCCACTTTAGATATATAGATTTATATATTTATTTGTTGGAGTCTTTTTCTTTTAGGAGGAACAAATATGTCGACAACTAACGAATTATTATATTACATTCCGGCGGGTCAATATGGGAAAGAAGGCGTTCTTGCATTATTAGAACAACATCCTGAAATCAAGTTCGTATCTCTTGTAGGTATTGACTTAGCAGGTAATGATACTGATGAAAAGATTCCTATGTCAGCATTCTTCGATGACTACGAATCTTTCTTTGAAGGTCGTGCTGTTCAAACAGATGGTTCCTCTGTAGTACTTACAAATATTGCTACATTAAATAATGCTCGTGTAGATATGTGGGGCGATCCAAGTGTAAACTGGTTTGTTGATTACAACTACGAAAATATTGATCCTGTTACAGGATTACCAACTGGTACACTTCGTATTCCTGCATTCTTGATGCATAACTATCGCTATGTAGATTCTCGTTCTATTTTAAAATGCAGCTGCGACTATGTACGTGCTGAATTATTGGCTTTGATTAAAGAACATGGTTTACCTGGTATGCCGCATGTGAAAGCTGATGAAGTTGTAGATATCATTTTCACATCTGCAACAGAACTAGAATTCTGGGTAAAAACTCCATCTAGAACAGTTACCAAAAAAGAATTATCCGTATCCCAAAAATTACAAGAACAATACTGGCAACGTACTCATGGTACAGTTCGCACTGCATTAGAACAAGCTGTTGAACGTCTTGATAGATATGGTATGGTTGCTGAAATGGGTCATAAAGAAGTAGGTGGCGTTAAAGCTAAACTTGATGAAGATGGTCATGAAGCCGTTGTATTAGAACAATTAGAAATCGACTGGAAATTCTCAAATAATCCATTACAAACAGCAGATAATGAATTACAAGCTCGTATCATTGTTCGTGAAGTATTCCGTGAAAATGGTCTTGATGTAACATTTAATGCAAAACCAATAATTGGTGTAGCTGGTTCTGGTGAACATACTCATTTTGGTGTTATGGCTAAATTAAAATCTGGTAAAGTTGTTAACTTATTTAGCCCAGAAGATATGCGTAAAGAATCTGCTAGCTCTTTAGGCATTGGTGCAATTATGGGACTTTTAAAACACTATGAAGCCATTAATCCATTCATCAGCTCTACAACAGATTCTTTAAACCGTTTAAAACCTGGGTTTGAAGCGCCAGTATGTATTGTTACATCTTTAGGTACTGATCCATCTGAACCTAGCCGTAACCGTACAATCCTTTGCGGTTTAATTCGAGATATCGATAATCCTATGGCGACACGTTATGAATTGCGTTCTCCAAATCCTTACACCAATACATATACTGCTTTAGCGTTGATCTTTATTTCTGCATTTGATGGTATGAAATATGCCATTACATCTGGTAAAACACAAGCTCAATTGGAAGCAGAGCTTTCCAAAGAAGTAGGTGAAACATCTGATTATCTTGCTACAAATCGTGCATACCGTACTGAAAAAGATGTGTTTGATGATTTCACACAAGAAGAACGTAATCAAATGTTTGGTGTTGCTCCAGCTACTGTATGGGAAAACATAAAGGGTTACCAAAATAATCCTGAATTAGTAGAAACATTGGCTCAAGGCAATGCATTTGCTAAAGATTTAATGGACTCCTTTATTGCCTCCATTCTTAAACGCTGGAAACTAGTATTGGCTAACCGCTTAATCCCAAACAATTTGGATACAGTTCGTAGCATGGTTGCAATTCATACTGACAGCCGAAATAGTGTAGATGATAAACGCTTTGCAGAAGTTAATGACTTACGTTTCTACCTTGCTAAAGATAGTGATGATCGTAAATCCTTATTCACTCGTTTAATTGATGCACTTAATGATGGTGAATATGATTTAGCATCCCAATTACAAATCGAAATGAATGATAAAATGGAAGAATTAGAAGCTAAATACGCTAACTACGCTAAAAATATCTTCTAATAAAATCAATTTATTAATAAAAATGGCCTCTACTACGGTAGAGGCCATTTTTCATTTAAATATATCTAAATAAATTAGATATATTCAAACAAAACGATTTAAATTTTATTCGTTATGTCCAATAAATTTTTCTACTAATACTAAGCTACATACAAGTACAAAAATTGCAACAGACCAAATTAAATTATCAAATGATGATTCATGATTGATAATTAGAAGTCTTACAATTGCAGTTATGCCAATGTATAAAAAGAAGTTAAGTGGAAAGTGGAAGTTATTTTTAAAGTATTTAACGATGAGTGCAATAAACTCAAAGTATAGAAAGAAGGTAATTAGTTCTTCAATCAATAAAGAGTATGTACTATAACCTTGAATATTCGCCCACGTAACATAGACAAGACTAATCAATGTATTAATAAGTGCAATACAAAGTGCAATACCAACGCCTACAAGGGCTATATTTTTTATCGTTAATAATAGTTTAGAAATACGAATCCACATATATAATTCACCTACAATAAAAATCTAAATATTATACTACATAAAAAAGACCGTACACCGTACGGTCTTTTTCGATTACATTGTACTATAATCAAATGAATATCTACGAATTAGATATCAGCTTTAATAGCTTCTAATGCAGCATCGAAGTTAACTGCTTGAGTTACTTCAGGTACATATTCAACATAAGTTACTTTGTTATCTTTGTTGATTACTACAACGCCACGAGTTAAAAGACGAAGCTCTTCAATCAAGAAACCATAGTTTTCACCGAAGGAAGCATCTTTGTGGTCAGACAAAGTAACAACTTTATCTACGCCTGCAGCACCACACCAACGTTTTTGAGCGAATGGTAAGTCCATAGAAATTGTCAATACGACTACATCTTCGGAAAGTGCTGTTGCATCTTGGTTGAACCAACGAGTTTGAGCATCACAAACATCTGTATCAAGGGAAGGAACAACGGAGATAACTTTTACTTTACCTTCGAAGTCTTTTAAAGTTTTAGCTTGCAAGTCATTGCTCAATACAGTGAAGTCTGGAGCTTGTTGACCTACTTTAATTTCTGGGCCAACTAATGTGATAGGGCCACCTGCAAATGTTACTACGCCAGTACGTTTTTCCATGTTGTATTCCTCCTAAGAGTTTTAATTCTAATTATGTAAAATATAATTTCTTTATATGCATAGTATAACATTTACATTACCATAAGTAAACTAAAAAATTCGATATAGTATTAATTAAAAAGATCGTTACGATTGATTACTGTAAAAATTTAAAGAGGCCATTTAACTAATATTAATATTGATGAAATAGAACTACTACTGTAATAAAATATTTAATCTAACTGTTATACGTATAGGTGTATTAATGTATCATAAAAAATGTGTATACTATAAAGAGAAAAGTTAACGTAATAAAATTTGTTGATTTAGCTTTTACAGTATTGATTTAAATTCATTTACAATATAATGATACTAGTAATTATATAGGCAATGATTTTGATTAGACTTAATAGGATATGTTAGAGAGGACCTATGAAACCAATAGATTTATTTATGCAGTTTTTCCGGCGTGAAGGCTGGATCTATGCCATTGGCTTAACTATGTTGATGGCAATTGACGTGGCTTTTTTATTTGTTCCTCAATTTATTGGTAATGCTATAGATACGTTGAGCAATAATAAGGAAGGGTTAGTCACTTATATTTTTTATTTCATTTTATTATTTATTATTATCACTATTTTAAAAGTTATCTCACGCAGAACCCTATTAGGCTCTATTCGTCGCATGGAGTATCTTTTTCGTGAGATTTTGTGTAGTAAAGCATTACAAGTAAAAACAACGTACTATGAGGCTAATGGACCTGGTAAGGTTATGGCGCTCATGACTAACGATGTAACATCGCTACGTGTTGCCCTTGGTCTAGGTGTAATGATTATAGTGGATATTATTTTCTATTCCATTGTTGGCTCCATAATTTTAATTCAAAAGATTAATACTGTATTAGCTTTTAAAATTATGACACCTGTATTCTTAATTATTGTGGCTATATTTGTACTAGGCAGAAAGCTACGTATTAAACAACGTAGTGCACAAGCTACTTATAGCGATTTAACAGAGTTTGGACAAGAGTTATTTCAAGGGATGGATGTTATTCGCGCTTTTAATCGTGAAAGCATTATCTCTAATTCTTTTGAAAAAATAAATAAACTTAATTATAAGAAGAATATGGATGTTGCACTACTAGATGCAATATTAACACCGTTGACAAGAATTGCACCCTTTATTTGTATCAGTATTAGTATTTTTATTTGTGGACATTTAGCTGTAGAAGGCAAAATGACTATAGGCGAATTTGTTACTATTAATTCATTCATAATGTTAATTGTGGGACCTTTAATAGGGTTTGGTGGCCTTATTTCTATTGTACAAAAAGGTCTTGCTTCTTTAGATCGTATTATGGATTTCTTACATTTGCCTACAGAAACAATAGATGATACCGATGAAGTACTGCCGCTTGAGGATATTCATATTCGATACTTAGATTTTACTTATGAAAACTCTAAAGGGCATGCATTATCTCAGTTGACAACGACAATACCAAAAGGTTCTTTTATTGGTTTAGTTGGTAAACCCGGTTCTGGCAAAAGTACATTGTTTAAATTGCTTATTGGATTACAAGAGTGTCCGGAAAAATCTATTTATTTTGGCAGTCAAGATTTAGCTACTGTTTCTTTATCAAAGCTTAGAAACTCAATTGCTTATGTGCCGACACAATCTTACCTATTAAGTACGACCATTGCTGATAATATTAAATTTGGTAAAGATTTATCCATGCATGAAACTGTAGAGTTGGCAGCACAAAAGGCAGACTTATATAGAGATTTAGGCGATTTGTTAAACGATGATTTACATGAGCTTGCTGAAGAAGGTCATGATTTATCAGGTGGACAGAAGCAGCGAATCAATATGGCTCGCGGCTTTTATAAAAATGCGCCATATGTATTACTAGATGATTGTTTTTCCGCTTTAGATGCAGTAACAGTTACAACCATATTAAATTCATTACATAATGTAAAAGATCAGACGATTCTATGTATTTCACAACGATTAGAGGTTGTAGAGAAAGCAGATAAAATACTAGTATTTGATGAGGGGCGTATCGTAGAAGAAGGTACTCATGAAGAATTATTAGGTAACAATGGTTTATACCGTACCTTATATGAAGCGCAGAATGGAGGGGGCCATCATGAAGAAGCGTGATCTAAGAAATGACTGGGCTCTATTCTCCTATATAACTGGCTACATTAAGCCTTATTTAGGTATTCTATTTTTAGCAACGGTTGCGCTCGCAGGAAATTTAGTACTATTACTTTTACGCCCATATTTAACTAAGCAAGTTATCGATCTTGGATTTGCCACTAATGATATCGCTGTTATTGAATACTATGCTTTAATGTATGGCTTTACTATAATTGGTAGTGTATTGTTTATCTTTGTAGAGAATTACTTTTTAAAAAGTTTTGGTCAAAAAATTATCTATAATATTCGTAGTATTATATTCCAAAAGATTCTTAATAAACCACATGATGAGTTCTATAAGTTGCCAATTGGGAATTGGGTAACTCGCATTACTAATGATGTAGAGTCATTACGTACATTATATACAGATGTAATTCTGAATTTGGCAAGTAGCGGTTTAATGATTATTGGTATATTAGGATTTATGTATGCCATTAATGTACCTTTAGCAATAATCATGACAATTTTACTACCTATAATGGGTGGAATTATTTGGGTGTTTCAAAAGTTTTCTCGCAAAGCATTCCGTCAGGTAAGACGTTCTGTAGCTGCTTCTAATGCAAGCATCAAGGAACTGTTAAATTATATTGTAATCGTAAAATCCTATGGTGGCGAAAGAGCAATTGAGGAACGTTATAATACTGTTAATAAAGGTTTCTTAGAAGCAGGTCTTTTTGAGGTTACCACATTTTCTATTTTTAGACCGCTCGTAGATGGTCTATTCTTTGTTGCGTTAATTGTTATTTTTACAACTACGAATTTAATAGACTCCGTAGCTGATGCTGGTACAGTATTTGCCTTTATACAATATATGGACCGATTCTTCCAACCATTAAAGGAAATTGCAGATAAATATAACTCTCTACAAAGCGCATTAGCTGGTGCTGAAAGATTAGTTCCCTTATTAGAGGAAGAAGAGCGTCAGATGGCTAATGAAGTTCCTGATGAATTTAAATATATAGAGACGATTGAATTCGAGCATGTATGGTTTTCCTATGAAAATAACGACGTTTATGCGCTAGAGGACTTTACATTCACTATTAAAGCTGGAGAATTCATAGGTATTGTAGGGCCTTCTGGTAGTGGTAAATCAACACTTTTGTCATTGTTGATGGGAATCTACAAACCAACAAGAGGGGCTATCTATATTAACGGTATAAATATTGCCCAATATGATAGTTCTGTACTTCGTCATTTAATGGGATATGTTTTTCAGCAAGCTTATCTATTTAAGGGTTCCATTAGAGATAATTTAACACTTTTTGATACATCAATTTCTAATGAGGATATGGTCAATGCAGCAAAACAAGTTAACTTGCATTCTATGATTGAACACCTTCCGGAAGGGTATGACACACCGGTTGGTTATTTAGGCTCCTTACTATCTGATGGGCAAAAGCAATTGTTGGCTTTTGGCCGTACCTTGATTAAAAAAACACCTATTCTATTGTTAGATGAAGCAACGGCTAACATTGATAGTCATACGGAGAAGCAAATTCAAGCAAGTATTGAAAATATTCGAGGTAGTAAAACAATTGTAAGTATTGCTCATCGCCTTTCAACAGTAAAAGATGCCAATAAAATAGTGTATATGGAATATGGTAAAATAATAGAAATAGGATCTTTTGATGAACTTATCAACTTAAAAGGGACCTTTTATAATCTCTGGAATAATCAACACAGTGGGAGTTAGTATGGAATGTATCCAATCTAAAGATAATAAGACCATTAAGCGAATTATCTCATTAGGGCAGCGTAAAAATCGCCAAAAATATGGAGAGTACATTGTTGAAGGTATTCGATCTATTCGAGATATTGCAGCTATGGGGGCAGTAAAAACAATTGTTATACGTGAATCTAAAGCGCAAGATAAACATGTATTAGATTTATTAGACTTAGATACTGTTCAATTTGTACCTAAATTTATTGCACAAGATCCAATATTTGATAAGGTGGATAATACCGTAAATGGACAAGGTGTAGTTGCTATTGTATCAAAACCAAAATACGATATGGAAAGCATTCACATTGATGATGGCTTATATATTACATTAGATGGAGTTCAAGATCCTGGCAATCTAGGTACCATAATTCGTACAGCAGTTGCAGCAGGTGTAAAAGGTATATTTTTGATGAAAGGAACTGTGGACCCTTTTAATGACAAGACAGTGCGCAGTACTATGAGCGCCTTACATAAAATACCTTTATATGAGGATATTACCTTATCTCTGTTACATGATATGGTAACTGAGTCTAATATGACTACCTATGTAACTGCTTTAGAACATTCCAATCCTTATCATACTGTACGTTATGCTAAGCGAACTATGCTAGTATTAGGAAACGAAGGGAATGGCGTAACACCAGAGGTTATGAATCTATGTACAAATCGTATTATGATTCCTATGTATGGTGATATGGAATCCTTAAATGTAAGCGTAGCTGCTGCATTATGTATGTATAAAGTACAAGAACAATTGATGCCTTAGTATATATGATAAAAATTTATGACCTTATAAAAAGTCCTCTACTAGTATACAAGTAGGGGGCTTTTGTATTGATTTTTTAGTTGTGTATTTGGTACAATAACATATATCCTTTGTGGGAGAACAAAGTTCTCCCTTTTTTTCATGAAAAGGAAGATAACTATGTCCAAATTAATTGTAAATGCAGACGATTTTGGCCTTCATAGTGCAGTTAATGCTGGTATTATTGATGGTCATCGTAGGGGTATTATTACCAGTACCTCTTTAATGGCAGGAGGAGAAGCTTTTACAGAAGCCGTAAGTATGGCAAAACAAAACCCTAAGTTGGGCATTGGTATTCATATTACCTTGGTAGGTGGGGTGAAACCAGTATGTGATCCATCAGAAGTTTCATCACTTCTCACACCAGAAGGTGTATTTCCAGAGAACTATGTAGAATTTATTAAACGTATTTACTCTGGCAAAATCAATTATAGTGAATTACGTAAAGAGATTCATGGACAAATAGCTCAAATAATGGATACCGGCTTAAGGGTAACTCATATTGATGGACATCAACATATGCATGTTCTACCAACGGTATTGCCAATTGTGATTGAACAGGCAAAATCCTTTGGTATACATGCTATACGTATACCCGATGAGTCTACTGGTTTTATGAATTATATGTATTCCCCAATTCGATTTCTTGGTAAAGTTGGTTTATCAACGGTTGCGGCTAATGCGCGACCAATCATACGAAATAATTGTATGACTACAACCCAATATTTTTGGGGCATGGTAAATGGAGGCCATATAAATCAGAAATCTCTAATGGGTATCCTAAAAGCGGTAAATAAACATTCTGGTACCCATGAATTGATGGTTCACCCAGGTAGTAATAGTAGTATTCTTAGTAAGCTTTATAATTGGGGTTATCATTGGGAAGATGAGTTGCAAGCACTCTGTTCCAGTCATACGCGATTATATATAAGTCAACATGATATAGAGCTCATTAATTATGGAGACTTGGTATGAGTAAAATGATGAAGAGAGGCATCTTTATGTTTCTCTTGTTGTTGGCTGTATCAATTGGTATCATTTACTATACTATTGATTTAGATGCATTGAAAGCCATATCATCTTTTAATAGTATTTCCTTATTATTAGCTGTAGTTGCTTTAGTAGCAGGTATGTATTTTGATGGATTACGACTTCAAAGGCTCGTAAAAATTGGTGGTTACAAGTTATCGATACGAGCAGTGCTACGAGTTATTTTTAGTAATTATTTTATGGCTATGTTGACACCTGGAGCTAGCGGGGGTGCTGTCGCGCAAGTACTGGTGTTGAGAAGTTATGGCGTACCTATATCTAAAGGTACACCGATTGTATTAATACGTACCGTATTTTCCATTATGTTTTTGGTCATTATGCTGCCATTAGTATTCTTACGAGATGCTATTGAAATTCCATATATCTCTCGTGATATGCTTTTGATTTTTGCCGTGCTTGCTGTTATAGCGGCCTTAGTGGGAACTTATATATTACAGACTAAATATATGCGTCAATTTGTCTATAATCTAGCACAACGATTTAAAGCACATAACACTAAAGATTGGCTTTCTAAATTAGAAACATTAAATCAAGGTCTTGGTTTACTTTATAAACAACCTGTCCAATCTTTAATAGTTTTTATTGAATCTGGTTTGAGTTTATTATGCTTATATTGTATTGCACCCGCTTTAATGTATGCTTTCACACCAGATATTCCTATTATCGATATTTTAGATCGCATGATTTTATTAAATCTTATTTTGTATTTTGCACCAACCCCAGGGGGAACAGGCATTGCAGAAGGTCTATTTGTAGTATTATTTAGTGCCTTTGTACCTAATGGAACAGTGGGCATCATCGCTGTAGGATGGCGTGTTGTGGCTGAATATATGCCATTCTTCATCGGTATGTATGCAGTATTAACATTATATGGACGACAATTCGTTGCCCAAGAAACTTCAAGAGAACAATAAGGGAGTGTGCTCTATGTCTAAACCAAAAAAAGATAAATTTTATCTGGTTCAAGAAGATATTTTACCAGAGGCTATAAAAAAGACGATAAAAGTAAAAGAAATTCTAAAACTAGGTGAGGTTAAAACAATTAACGAAGCAGTTGAAAAAATGGATTTAAGTCGATCTGCGTATTATAAATACAAGGATTATGTTTTTCCATTTTTTGAAATTGCTCAAGGGAAAATTGTTAGTATTTATGTTTCTATGTCAAATGAATCTGGTATGTTATCAAGCGTTTTGAAAGCCATTGCTGAACGTAACGGTAGTATTTTAACGATTAATCAAGATATTCCATTACAAGGCATTGCGAATAGTAGCATTTCTTTTGAAACCAAGGATTTACAAGGTTCATTAGAAGATTTATTGCTAGATATTCGCTCTATGAAGGGTATTATCAAGGTAGAAATTTTAGGCCAAGCATAGGCTAATTAAGAGAGTAGGACGATTATGACCACTATAAAAATTGCTTTATTAGGTTTTGGTACTGTTGCACAAGGTACTTTTAACTTATTGCAAGACAATGCTGAATTAATTAAAAATCGTACAGGTGTCAATGTTGAAATTTCAAAAATTTATGTACGAAATCCAGAAAAATATAGTCATATTACATTACCAGAAACAGCTAAATATGTAACTGATATTGATGAAGTGTTAAAAGACGATTCCATCCAAATGGTAGTGGAATTGATGGGTGGTACAAGCTTTGCTAAGGATTGCGTAGAAGGAGCTTTAAAAGCTAAGAAGAATGTGGTAACTGCCAATAAAGACTTATTAGCAGAAGCTGGTCCATACTTATTAGACTTAGCGAGTAAAAATGGGGTAGATCTACGTTTTGAAGCATCTGTTCTAGGTGGTATTCCTATAATCCGCACATTATATGAATCGTTAGCCGGTAATCGTATTACTGAAATCATTGGTATTATGAATGGTACTACAAACTTTATTTTGACTAAAATGTCTGAAGAAGGTTTAAGCTACCAAGATGTATTAAAAGAAGCACAAGATTTAGGATATGCAGAGGCAGATCCTACAGCTGATGTAGAAGGCCTTGATGCAGCTCGTAAATTGGCAATCCTTGCATCTATTAGCTTTAACCGTCGTATTTTCTTTGAAGATGTAACTGTAGAAGGTATTACTTGTATTGATACTGAAGATATAAAATTTGGGAAAGAGTTTGGTTACAATATTAAATTATTAGGTATTGCTAAAGAAACTGCTCAAGGATTATCTTTAAATGTATATCCTGCATTTATTCCTACGACACATCCATTAGCATCTGTTCGAGGATCCTACAATGCAATTTATGTTAAGGGCAATGGTATCGATGATGTCATGCTATATGGTCGTGGTGCAGGTAGCTTACCGACAGGTAGTTCTGTAGTATCTGACATAATGGAAGTGGCAAAGAATGTCTCTTATAATGAAACAGGGCGCTTGAAACCGTTCTATTATGATCAAAAAGATATTTATTCTCCAGGTAAAATCCAATCTAGCTACTACTTGCGTTTAGCAGTGGATAATAAAACAGGTGTTCTAGCAAAAATCTCTGCAAAATTAGCAGAACAAAAAATTTCTGTTTTATCCATCGTTCAACGAAATATGGATCCAGAAACTGCAGTTCTTGCCATTGTTACATCTAAATGCCCAAGATCTTATATTTTAAATCTTATAGACTCTTTTAATAGCTTGCGCTCCGTTAAGGCTGTTAATAGTGTTATTCGTATTATGGAAGCTTAATTATGAATACTGTTCGTGTACAAGTACCTGCCACTAGTGCAAACTGTGGCCCAGGTTTTGATTGCTTAGGATTAGCACTAAATCTTTATAATATATTCAGCTTTACACCAGATGAAAATGCTACAGAATATACATATACTTTTGAAGGTTTTGGTGCAGATATTTTACGCGCTGAAGATCCTAAAAAGAATCTAATTGGTTTCGCTATGGATCAAGTTTTTGCTACTGCTCAAGAACCAATTCGATATGGTCATATAACTTCTGAAACCTTGATTCCTCCCTCTCGTGGACTAGGTAGTAGTAGTACGGCTATAGTAGGGGGACTTTTACTGGCGAACGCATTAGTAAAGCATCCACTTTCAAAAGAAGAGTTACTGGTTATAGCAAATCGTATGGAAGGTCATCCAGATAATGTAGCGCCAGCTATTTACGGAAATTTATGTTGTGCTACAGGTTTAAAAAATAAGGTACTAAACACGGTCATTTCTATTCCTCCGGAGCTACATTTTGCTGTTGTAGTACCAGAAGTCATGGTATCTACTGAGTATGCTCGTTCTGTGCTACCAAATCATATTCCATTCAAAGAAGCTGTACAAAATGTAAGTCATGCTTCATTATTTGTAACAAGCTTAATTACGCATCAATTAAGTAATTTATCTGTTGCCTTAGATGACAACTTGCATGTACCTTATCGTAAGACATTGATTCCTCATTGTGATGAAGTTTTTGAAGCCGCAAAAGTTGCTGGAGCTTACGGTGCAACTATCAGTGGATCGGGTTCTACTCTAATTGCATATGTTGATAAAGCTCATGTACAAGAGGTAGCAAAGGCTATGGGGGCTGTATTCACAGCAAATGAGATTGAAAATAAAATATATTGCTTAGAAGCTGATACAACTGGAGCGTTAATTATATAGTTTATGGTATAATTATAGTGTTAGGCATAGTCCATAACAATAATTGGAGGAAACTATGAACAATATAAAAACAACACTTTTGTTAGCTACGCTAACGGCCATTTTAGTGGTTATTGGTGATATGATTGGCGGCAGAAGCGGTATGATTATGATGTTTGTCATATCCATGGGTATGAATTTTATGTCTTATTGGTACAGCGATAAAATCGTTTTAGCCCAATACAATGCTCAACCTGTTACTGCACAGTCTAATCCAAAACTATATGCAATGGTAGAGAAATTGACTAAAAATGGTAATTTACCAATGCCAAAGGTTTATATCATTCCCAGTGAAGTACCGAATGCATTTGCAACAGGTAGAAATCCTAGTCATGCAGCAGTTGCTGTTACAGAAGGTATCCAACGTCTATTAACTGATGAAGAATTAGAAGGTGTGCTTGCACATGAATTAACACATGTTAAGAATCGAGATACATTGATTAGTACAATTGCAGCTATGATGGCTGGTGCTATTTCTATGATAGCCAATATACTTCAATTCACTGCCATATTTGGGCGCTCCGATGATCGAGAAGGCACTAACCCTTTGGCGCTTCTTGGTACGATCATTATTGCACCTATCGCAGCTGGTCTTATTCAGATGAGTATTTCCCGTACTCGTGAGTTTTTAGCTGATGAGGGAGGCGGAGATATGTGTCGCAACCCATTAGCACTGGCTTCTGCACTTGCAAAAATTGACTACTACTCTAAACATGGTGCATTGCCTAATGCAAGTAATGCTACAGCCCATATGTTTATTATTAACCCTATGATGGGAATTGGTGAAAGCTTGAGCAATCTTTTTAGTACACATCCTCGCACGGAAGAACGTATTCAAAAGTTAAAGAAACAAGCTATGAATCCAAAGTATAAAGAAAAGGTAATATTATAATTAGTATCTACTGGAGGGTATCATGCAAGAAACATTAGTTTTAATTAAACCAGATGCAGTTAAACGTCAATTAAGTGGTGAAATCCTTAGCCGTTATGAACGTAAAGGCCTTGTTATTAAAGCATTAAAACTCTTACAAGTACCTCGTGAATTAGCGGAAGAACACTATGCAGAACATAAGGAAAAGCCATTCTTTGGTGAATTAGTTGATTTTATTACATCAGGCCCAGTTCTTGCTTTTGTGTTAGCTGGTGAGAACGCAATTGTATCCGTACGTGCTTTAAACGGAGCAACAAATCCTGTAGATGCTGCCCCTGGTAGTATTCGTGGTGACTATGCCCTAACAATGGATGCTAACGTAGTACATGCTTCTGATTCTCCAGAAGCTGCTGCTCGTGAAATTCATCTTTGGTTCCCTGAATACAAATAATCTCAAGGTTGGGATCATTTAGCTTTTATTTCTACATCCATGTATATCTATAGGAGGTAATCATATGGCAAGTAGTGTTTATACAAAAACAGGTGATGCTGGTACAACTGGTTTATACACGGGAGAACGTGTACAGAAATCATCTTTACGCGTAGAAGCTTATGGTACAATCGATGAATTACAAGCTTTTTTAGGATTGGCTCGCGCTTATGCTGAAAATCCACGTGTTGCTGCTGAATTATACGATATTGAGCGAAACTTATGGACATTAATGGCTGATATTGCAAGTTTAAATACTGCTCCGGTAATTACTGAGCAATATGTAAAGCATTTAGAAAAAGTTATTGATCGCTTTGATGCAAAGTTAGAACCTTTATCTAGTTTTGTCATTCCCGGTGAAAAACAATCTTCTGCTTATTTACATGTAGCTAGAACGATTACTCGACGTGCGGAACGCGCTTTATGGCGAGTATTAGACGCTGGTGAAAGTGTTCACGAATCTAATTTAAAATACTTAAATCGTCTATCCGACCTTTGCTTTATCTTGTGTCGTGTAGAGGAAGAACTTGGAGCTGAATAAACAAAAAAAGCTATGTATTTTACATAGCTTTTTGCTCGTTATAGACCTATTGTGAAATTGTTTGGTTTAAAACATCTTGAGGGCTAGGATAGTAAAAGAAGATATGAGGAATTTCATAACGGAATTTTTCTCTTAATAAATTGGCTAATGTTGTTTCAAAGTTTATAATTTTATCAGCGCCGAAATCAAAGTCTTCAACTAATACTAATAGTTGTGCTTCAACTTGCGGTGCATTTTCAGGTAAAGCTTCTGGTGGTAGAGGAACATTCACTACTACTCGTGCAGTACCAATATATTTACCTTGTCCGTCATCGATGGCAACACGATATGTATTATCCCATAGCGTAGCCATCATTTTTAGTTTCATATTCATAATTTCCATAGTATCGCTCCTTTGTTATACTTATAATGATACTGAAATTATAAATTCTTGTATAGGTGCATTATGAAATCACAAATTATATTGTGTTCCGGTGGGGCACGCAGTGGAAAAAGTGAATTTGCTGAACGTTTAGCATTGGCTACAAAGGGGCCAAAAGCTTATGTAGCTACGGGCCAAGCTTTTGATGAGGAAATGGTGGATCGCATCAAAAAACATCAAGAGCGACGAGGAAAAATATGGAATAATTTTGAAGTACCTTTACATTTAGCTGATGAATGGGAAAATATCAGTCAATCAGCAGATGTAATTCTTATAGATTGTTTAACCATGTTCACTACCAATCACATGATGGCTTATGGCTCCATTCGTGGTCAAGAAGATGCTAATAGATTAGAACAGACAATACTTTCAGAATTAGACACTTTATTAGACTCGATACAATCATGTGAAGGTAAAACAGTTATATTTGTGACCAATGAAATTGGGTTAGGTATTGTGCCGGATAATAAACTGGCTAGATATTTTAGAGATATTGCTGGTCGTGTGAATCGAGCAGTAGCTTCTGTTGCAGATAAACTCTATTTAACAATTAGTGGTGTTACCATTGAATTGAAATCACAGGAGGTTCATATAAATGGCTAAGAAAATCATGTTTCAAGGAACGAGTTCTAATGTAGGTAAAAGTATTCTTTGTACTGCATTATGCCGTATTTTTTATAGAAAAGGTTTTAAGACCGTTCCTTTTAAAGCACAAAATATGGCCCTCAATTCTTATGTGACAAAATGGGGCGATGAAATTGGCCGTGCTCAAGTCGCTCAAGCCGAAGCCGCTGGTATTGATCCAATTGTTCAAATGAATCCTGTGTTATTAAAACCTACAGGAAATCAATCGTCTCAAGTTGTATTGATGGGGAAACCTGTTGGCGTATATAGTGCCAAAGAATATCATACAAAATATTCACTAACCGCTTTAGATAAGGTTAAAGAATCTATTGATTTCTTAGACTCAAATTTTGATATGATGGTTATCGAAGGTGCCGGTAGTCCTGCAGAAGTTAACTTAAAAGCAAATGATATTGTAAATATGCGTATTGCCAAGATGACTCAAGCTCCAGTTTTTCTCATTGCAGATATTGACCGAGGTGGTGCTATTGCGTCCATTGTTGGTACCTTAGAATTATTAGAACCAGAAGAACGCGATCTTATTAAAGGTATCGTTATCAATAAATTCCGTGGTGATATCAAACTATTAGAACCAGCTCTTACATTTATTGAAGAAAAAACAGGTAAAAAAGTGGTAGGTGTTATTCCTGCCATTGAGAACCTCGATATTGATGAAGAAGATTCTGTTGCATTAGAGAACAAACGCAATAGTGGTACTAAAGATATTCAGGTCGTAGTTATGCAAACACCTAAAATCTCTAATTTTACAGACTTTGATGCACTTAATTATGAGCCAGATGTATCTGTCCGTTTTGTAGGCCCTGGAGATTTTATCGGTACGCCAGATTTAATTATATTACCTGGTTCTAAAAATACATTGGCTGACTTAACATATTTACGTGATACAGGCTTTGCTGATGAAATCAAAAAATTGGCTGCTCAAGGTACACCTATTATCGGTGTTTGTGGCGGTAACCAAATGTTAGGTAAAACTATTTATGATCCGCATCATATGGAAGGTGATATCGAGGAAATTGAAGGACTTGGCCTTGTTGAATCCTCCACGACTATGAAGGCTCAAAAAACTACCCATCAAGTACAATTCAATGTATCTAATTTACAGTTTTTAAATGGTACTTTCAGGGGTGAAAAATTAGTAGGCTATGAAATTCATATGGGGGATACTACGCCACTAGCAGATTCGGTGTCTCGTTGCTTTACAATTACAAGTCGCAGTGAAGAGGCTGTCAATGTTATTGATGGTTTTATTGATGGTAATCATCAAGTAATGGGTACATATATTCACGGTGTATTTGATAATGACGAGTTTAGACGTTTTATTATCAATCAATTACGTGAACGCAAGGGATTACAACCATTAGATGTAGTATTCCATTATTTTGACCATAAAAATGCGGCATATAATCGCTTAGCTGATATTGTGGAGGAACATCTAGATATGGATTATATTATGTCTACCTTGGGATAGTAGAGGAGATATATGGAACATTTAGCAATTTTTCACTGGTTTTCAAAGTATAACTTTGTGTGCATACCAGTTTTAGCATTTTTATTGGATTTAATTATTGGAGATCCCAATAGTAAATATCATCCAGTGGCCATTATTGGACGTATAATATCTTTTTTTGAAGCCGTTCTTTATAAAGACACTGATAATGATACGAAGAAATTGTGGTACGGTGGTATTGCAGTAGGTTTAATTCTTATATCGGTATATATCATAGTATCTTTATTGTTATGGCTAGGTGGAGTAGTAGACGAATGGGTATACTATGCTTTCGAAGTAGTGATCCTCTACATTGCCATTTCTCCACGTTCATTGGCTGGCGCAGGTTTTACCATTAGTCAGTTAATAAAACAAGGTAATATTGTAGATGCTCGCAAACGTTTATCATGGATTGTGGGACGAGATACGGAAGACTTAGATGAAAGCGAAATCACTCGGGCTACAGTAGAAACGATTGCGGAAAATACGGTAGATGGTATTATTGCACCTTTTTTCTTTTTTATTATCGGTGGCCCTATGGGGGCTATTCTTTATAGAACTGCTAATACTATGGATTCTATGTTAGGCTATAAGAATCAAAAGTACTTGTACTTTGGTCGCGTAGCTGCACGCTTTGATGACATATTAAATTGGATTCCTGCCCGAATTACCTTTGTATTATTTGTAATTTCTGCATTCTTTTTACGCTTTGATGCTAAAAAGGCAATAGAAATCGGTTTACGTGATGCAAAAAAACATCCTAGTCCTAATGGGGGGTATGCAGAAGCACCTGTGGCAGGGGCCTTACATATCCGTTTAGGTGGTTACAATCAGTATTTCAAAAAAATGACCTTCCGTGAATATATGGGGGATCCTATTGAAAAGCTAAACCGTAACCATATTACTCGAACAATTTATATGATGTATGTTACGACTATACTAATGGTTATCATTAGTACAGTCATTACCTATGGGATGAATGTATAATGACACCTTTTTTTATAGCACTACAATTTTTAACGCGTTTAAAAATTGTAAATCAAACTGAATGGTCTGTAGAGGACTTTGGTAAATCTGTTGTAGCCTTTCCTTATGTGGGCCTTATTATTGGTCTCATATTAGCTATATTATATGGCGTATTATCGCCATTTATTCCGATTATGCCATTGATGTTAATTATCGTTGTGGCTGAGTTTTTAATAACTGGTGGCCTTCATGCTGATGGTTTGATGGATACAAGCGATGGTTTGTTTTCCGGCCGTGAAAGAGAACGTAAACTAGAAATCATGAAAGATAGTCGTATAGGCTCCTTTGGAGTTGTTGCTTTTGTATTTGTTACACTTTTGAAATGGCAATTATTAGCTTCGATTCCATCGGCTGAATTTATACCTATGGCACTCATTATGATGCCTTTAATGAGCCGTTGGTCTATGGTTTTTAGTATTCGATCCTATCCATATGCTAGAGAACAGGGGATGGGGGCAGCATTTGCTAATTTAGCACCTAAACATGTTATTACTTATAACACCATATCTACGTTCTTTATGCCTATTCTATTACTATTAATCGGTTTAGTATTATATACACTTTTATATGGTGCTTATGCAATTTTATCAGCACCTGATGTAGGATATTTGGTAGGATTAGGTGTGTTAGTATATGCTACTATAGGTATTTTCCAAATCAATATTGTTAGCATGATTATTACGTATATTATTAACCGATTATTAAACCGCTATATTGTAAAAGCGTTAGGTGGCACTACTGGTGATACATATGGATTTGTTGTGGAAGTAACTGAAGTATTATTGATACTGGTATATAGCATAATTTTATCTATACTATCAGCTACGGTAGTTAATAATCCAACTATGTTCTAACTCTAAATTTTTGATTTTCAAAGTTTTAATATTTTTAGAACGTATACTTTATTTGATGTGAAAGGAGTTTAATGTGACCTATTATGTAAGAGCCCCAGGTACATGTGGGGAATTTCTACAAGGTTCTATTGATGGTCAGTCATTTTTAGTGACATGTCCAATTAATCGATACTCCTACGCATTGAGTAATGTAATACAACCTTTTTCTAAAGAATTTTGTGCACTTCAACCAAAATCGGCACAAGCTCGTAAATTAGTACAAGAGTTGGTCCAAGAAAAAAAGAAAAATCAAATTTGCCCGCCTGTGTATGTAAGATCCGATATTCTACAAGGAAAAGGCATGGCTTCAAGTTCGGCAGATATTTCTGTAACAGCTATGGCTACAGCTTTGGCCATGGACTATGATTTATCATTAAAAGAACTTGAGCAAATTTGTCTATCTGTAGAGCCTACAGATGCCTCTTTTTATCAAGGTGTAACTCAGTTTGATTATATTAAAGGGACTATCTCTAAGCCATTAGGTATGTGCCCACCTTTAAAAATCCTCGTTTTTGACGAAGGCGGTAGCATTGATACAGTTAGCTTTAATAAACAAGCAGATTTACAAAATAAAATTTTAGAAAAAGAATCTATTATACAAGAATCCTTTGATTTGTTTAAACAGGGTCTTATAACGCATGATATAAAGCTCATTGGCCAAGCTGCTACATTGAGTGCCTTTGGCAATCAGCGTATTTTATATAAACCTAATTTATATGACTTTCACGATGTAGGTAATTCTTATAATAGTGTGGGAACAATCATCGCTCATAGCGGAACCATTATGGGACTATTATTCCCCGTTGATTATGGTCGTATTGATGATTGTAAGAATGAGATTTTGCGTAAGTTGCCACAATTAACCTATGTAGATACGGTTGAAACTACGAATGAAGGATTAACTTATATCAAACGATAAAGTATTTCATAGAAAGAGAATAGTATGTCTAAAATACATGGGGGCAATATTTTTCAGTTTGCCCATGAACAACGAATTGAACCATATGAGGTTATTGACTTTAGTGCTAATATCAATCCACTAGGCCCTAGCCAACGTGGCTTATCTGCATTAGAATCTCAATTGCGATATATATCACATTATCCGGATGCTACAAATGATGATATATTAAATGCCATTGCTGATATCTATGGTATGAATAAAAATCAAATTGTAGTTGGAAATGGAGCGGCAGAGCTATTATATGCAATTTGTCGGTTACCTGGCTATACGGGCGCTTTTGTTCCTGCACCAGGTTTTTCTGAATATAAAGCAGCTTTAGAAGCAAGTAGAATTCCAGTACGCGATATTTATTATCGACCACGGGAAGATGAACATGGAAAACCTTATTTTGAGGTTCCTTATTTAGCATTAGAAACTTTTGCAGCTGAGTTAAAGGGGCAAGATGGTCGTATTATTGTATTTCTAGGTAATCCCAATAATCCAGATGGTACATTACTTGATAAGAACCATATTCTTACTATTGCAAGCATGCTGAAGGATGCTAATAGTTTACTTGTTATAGATGAGTCTTTTATCGATTTTGTTGGTAACGACACATTACAAGATAATGAATACTCCATGCGCTCCCTAGTTAACGAGTTTGATAATATTATCGTGGTTCATTCTTTTACAAAATTCTATGCCGTGCCAGGGCTACGAATTGGTGCTGCTTTCAGCAATCCTCTTATCATTGAGCAACTAAATAGTTTTATTCCAACTTGGTCTGTTAACACATTAGCTCAATCCTATACAGAGGCGGCTTTGAATGATGTAGAGTATGTGAAACGAACAAAACAAGTATTACATGAAGAGCAACTTTTTATGTATAACTCATTAGATACTTTAGATGGTATTACTGTATATCCGCCTTCAGCTAATTTTATGTTGTTCCACATTGAGCAAGAAGGAATAACGGCAGAGTCGATTAATGAAGCTCTTAAAAAACATAATATGATTGTTCGCAACTGTGATTCTTATATGGGATTAAATAATCAATGGGTTCGCGTTGCAATAAAAGATCATGATACTAATGTTAAGTTAGTAGAAAAATTAACAGATATTTTGAAAGTATAGGAAGACTATGAAAACATTGTATATTGTGCGCCATGGTGAAACTGATTGGAACAAAATGGGAAAATACCAAGGCATCACAGATGTTCCACTTAATGAAAATGGTTTAAATCAAGCAAAGGCATGTGGTCAGGCTCTTAAAGATGTTAAATTTGATCGCATATTATCTAGTGATTTGAGTCGTGCTTTAGTTACAGCTGAAGTCATTCGCGGTGAACGTACTACTCCTATTACAGTAGATAAACGCTTACGAGAACTTAATTTTGGTGATTGGGAAGCTATGTTATTTTCAGATATCGAAGATCGTTGGCCTGGTTTGATAGATGAAATGTATTTGCGACCACATCTAGTTAAGGTTCCTAATGGTGAAAGCTTTAAGAATTTACAAGACCGTGCATGGGCAGGTCTAGAGGAATTCATAAATGTTAATAATGAGGAGGAAACACTTCTCATTGCTTGTCATGGTGGGACTATACGAACATTATTGTGTAAATTATTAGATATTTCCATTAGTCATTGTTGGAATTTTAGTCAAGGTAATACAGCAATTAATCGTATATTCTATAATGGCATGGGAGAATTTGATCATAATATTTTAAACTTGCTCAATGATACAGCACACGTAGATGTATTACAAGGTCATGCATAATGCGACTAGATAAATTATTAGCCAATAAAGCTTATGGTAGTCGAAAAGAAGTCCATCAACTCATAAAGGATAGAAGAGTTACTATCAATGGCAGTATAACAACGAAAAAAGATACTCATATTGATATTGATGTTGATATAGTTGCAGTTGATGGTAAGGTCGTTAGTACTACTCAACTATATTATGTAAAATTTCATAAGCCAAAGGGCTATGTTACCGCCGTAGAAGATTCTAGTCACCCTGTTGTTATGGATTTACTCCTTCCAGAATTCGTAAAAATGGGAGTTGTTCCAGTAGGCAGATTAGACAAGGATACAGAAGGACTTTTATTATTAACTAATGATGGTGTATGGGGACATTCTATCATCAATGGTAAAAAACATGTGCCTAAGGTTTATTACGTAGAATTTGAAGGAACGCTATCTGATGAAGGTATACAACGTATTAAAGAGGGAATTCTTCTTGGAGATGGTACGGAATGTAAACCGGCAGAAATTAAATTTGTATCGTTACACTCAGCACATATAACGATTGAAGAAGGCAAGTATCATCAAGTTAAGCGCATGATTGGTGCTGCAGGTGGTACTGTAACATATTTGAAACGTCTTACGATTGGTCATATTGATTTAAGTGGCATTGAAGAGGTTGGTTCTGCAATGGAATTGACCTTTGAACAGATAGAGGGCTTTAAAAAATAGCATAAAATTCTATTCAATATAGGTATTTTATGGTAAGATTAATTGTACTTTATAGACTAGGAGCAAGATTATGAATGGATTAAATCTGCTACAACAGTATATTAAAGAGCAAGAATTAACAGGCGTCATTTTAATAAGCCCTATAAATCTACATTATTTTGCAGGCTTTACTGGTACTACAGGCTTTGCTATCATTACTCAAGATAAAGCCTTTATGATTACTGATTTCAGATATACTGAACAAGCAACAAAACAATGTGAAGGGTACACAGTTATTCAATATGAAACAACTGTTATGGATACTCTTATAGATATATTCAATGAACATCATATTCACGAAGGTTTATTCGGTATAGAAGGCAAACAAATGCCTGTGGATACGTATGAAACTTTATGTGATACATTAGATGAACGCTTTAATTTTACATCTATCAATTTTGCAAAACTACGTGCGGTTAAGCGTGAAGACGAATTAGACTTATTGCGTAAAGCTGCTAAAATTGGTGATGATGCTTTTGCTGCCTTGCTACCACAACTAAAGGTAGGGATGACAGAAAACGAAGCGCGCATTATATTAGAATCAGAAATGTTAAAACGTGGATCAGAGGAACCTTCCTTTGCAACCATTGTTGCTTCTGGTAATCGTTCTAGTATGCCTCATGGTGTAGCCAGTGATAAGGTCATTGAAGCAGGTGATTTTGTTACCTTTGACTTTGGTGCAGTATATAAGGGTTATCATTCTGATATGACTAGAACTATTGTAATGGGGCCTGCCTCTGAATTACAAAAGAAGCTGTATGGTATAGTTTTAGAAGCACAAAAACGTGGCGTAGCTGCAGTTCGGGCTGGTATTACTGGTAAAGAACTTGATGCAGTTTGTCGTGATTATATTAAAGAACATGGATATACCAAGGAATTTAATCATGGTACTGGGCATGGCGTAGGTCTTGAGATTCACGAAGAACCAGTAGCCAATACTAAATCCGATACGGTATTTACAGAAAATATGATCATTACGGTAGAACCTGGCATTTATATAACAGGTACTATCGGATTGAGAATAGAGGATAGTGTCATCGTCAAATCTGACGGCTATGAGGTGTTGACACATAGTCCAAAAGAGTTAATTGAAATAGGTATTTAAAAGGAGAAGAGTTAGATGATTTCCAGTAATGATTTTCGTCCAGGTGTAACCGTTGAAATTGACGGTAATGTATGGCAAGTAGTTGATTTCCAACACGTTAAACCAGGTAAAGGTGCTGCATTCGTACGTACTAAAATGAAAAACTTGCAAACTGGTTCTGTAGTTGAGCGTACATTTAATGCAGGTGAAAAAGTGCCTAAAGCACATGTTGATCGTCGTCGTATGCAATACTTATATGAATCTGATGGCTCTTATACATTCATGGATAACGAAACTTATGATCAAGTTGAACTTACCCTTGAACAATTAGGTGATGCTAAAAACTTCCTTCTTGAAAATATGGAAGTATCCATCATGTTCTTCCAAGGTATCGTAATCGGTATCGATTTACCTGTAGCTGTTGAGCTTCGCGTAGTTGAAACAGATCCTGGTATCCGTGGCGATACTGCAACTGGTGGTAATAAACCAGCCGTATTAGAAACAGGCTACACTGTAAAAGTACCTCTCTTCATTGAAGTAGATGATGTACTTCGTATTGATACTCGTACAGGACAATACATCGAACGTGCCTAATACTCATTGATATGTATTGGGGCAAGATCTTTTCAAGGAATCTTATTCCCCATATATCGTAACATTTGCACTGTAAGCACTTGTCGTCTATGTAATTATATATAGGGACAGGTGCTTTTTTTGAAAGAGGCCAGTATGACCAAGAAAAATACTGAACTAGAGTCGGGTAAGATTAAGATTAACGATGATGTATATGCTACAATTGTAACAATGACAGCGCTTGACACAAAGGGAATTCATCATATGAGTTCCACCTTTAATGATGGCGTTAACACTTTTTTTAGACGTAAATCCGATCATGAAGGTGTTAAGATATCCTTTAACGATGAAGGAGCAATATCAGTTACACTATATGTGTGTATTCAGTATGGATATCGTATTCCTGATGTTGTTTTACGTCTACAAGAGCGCATTAAAACTGCTTTAGTCTCTTATACAGAAATTGAGGTTCAAACTATTGATGTAGTTGTACAAGACATTATTTTTGATGATTTAGTAACACCTCAACAGCCATAGGAGGTATCTCTATGAGTTCAGATAATCAATTAAATTATGGTTTAGACACGGATACCATTGATATTGCAGATTCTGTCATCATTGATGTAGCAACAAAAACTTTAGGAACCATTCCTGGTATTCATTCTTTAAGCCCACGCTTTTACGATGAGTTGGTAGAGGGTATTACCCATGCTTTTGGTCAGCGTAGCTTACCTGGTATCAATGTAAAGCATCGTAAAGGTTTTATTGAAATTAACATTTATATTAAAGCATTGTATGGATATAATCTCATTGAATTATCGAAACAATTGCAATTAGAAATCAAACAAACCTTAAAAAATATGCTAGATCTTGATCATATTAAGGTTGATGTGCATATTGAAGGTATTGTAAAAGAAAAGGAGCCAGTTTTACATGGTAACTAGGCGAAATCGGCGAGAGGCTCGTCAATACGCATTCCAAATGTTATATGCAAATGAATTTCATACTGATCAAAATGATGTTCAATTTCCCGAAGGAAACATTCATAAAGCAATGGATAAAGCATATGCAAATAGTATTATAGAGGGTGTACTATCAAATGTTGAAGCAATTGATGCTACATTACAGCCATTCTGTAAATCTCGTAAAGTAGCAAATTTAGATAAGGTGGATCGTTCTATCTTACGTATTGCTGTTTGGGAAATGACCAATAAAGTGGAACCTTTAGAGCCATCTATTGCTATTAATGAAGCCATTCAATTAGCTAAAGAGTTTGGCTCTGATGCATCTTATAAATTAATTAATGCAATCTTAGACGCATATAATAAGAGTAAATAATGAAACGATATTACTTAGGCATTGATACGAGTTGTTACACTACAAGTTGTGCCATTGTAGATAGCGACTTTCACATAGTAGGGGAAGCACGTAAAATCTTAGAGGTAAAACTAGGTGAGCGAGGACTACAACAATCAAATATGGTCTTTCAGCATACAAAGACATTGCCTAAGTTAATGTCAGAGTTGCCTCAGGTACCAATTAGCGGCATAGGTGTTAGTGGCTTTCCGCGCCGTGAAGAACGCTCTTATATGCCTGCCTTTATGGTCGGGTTAGGACAGGGGCAAACCTTGAGTCATCTTATGAATGTGCCTTTACATATTTTTGCACATCAAGAGAATCATATATTAGCTGCTTTGAGGGATTTAAAAAATATTCCTAATGACCCATTTTTGGCATTACATCTATCAGGTGGCACGACAGAACTAGTATATTGCCATTATCAAGGAAACGGTATTTTTGAATCTCATATCGTTGGTGGTTCTAAAGATTTACAAGGGGGACAATATGTTGATCGCATAGGTGTCGCGTTGGGCTTACCATTTCCTGCAGGTAAACATTTAGAGGCATTAGCATTACAAACTACAGAATATGAACCATTGCCATCATCTGTAAAAGACGGATGGATTAGCTTTGCCGGTCCTTGTAGTGCTACTATGCGGCGTATAAATAACGCTATGAGTGATATAGATAAATCTAAGTTAGCTAGAGCTGTTTTTACTTCCATTGGAAATGCTCTAGAAAAAATGATTACTTATCATACTAAAGAGAAATCTGTTCGTGTACTCATTGCTGTAGGTGGTGTGATGAGCAATAGTTTACTTCGTAAGCGGATGGAAACCTATTGTAAACGAAATCATCTCCAATTACATGTAGCACAGCCACAATTCTCTGTTGATAATGCCACAGGTAATGCTTTTGGTGCTGCTTATTTACAAAAATCTAGAGGATAATCGTGAATGTATTAACCATTACACAATTAAACAATCTCATAAAACGTACCTTAGATCGTGAATATCTATTAAAGAATGTATATGTAAGTGGTACCATTATTAATGCAAAACGTCATAGTAGTGGTCACATGTATTTTTCTTTAAAAGATGAGGAATCTGCTATTGATGTGACAATGTGGTCTAGTACAGTCATGCAAAAGGGACTAGCTAATGCCATTCAAAATGGTTTATTAGTAACTGTAAAAGCATCTGTTAACTTTTACAATAAAATGGGCCGTTTGAATCTCATTGCATCAGATATGCAAATAGGTGCTAAAAGTCCGTTGCAGCTTGAATTTGATGCTTTAAAACGAGAGTTAACTGCTTTGGGGTACTTTGATGATAGCCATAAAGTAGGTTTACCCTATATGGCGAGTTGCATTGGTATTGTTACATCCCAATCTGGTGCTGTATTACATGATATTCTACATGTTAGTAAACAACGCAATCCACTAGTTCAATTTAAATTGTTTTCCGTTCCTGTACAAGGTAGTACCGCAGGCCCAATTATAGCAAAAGGAATTGCTACGGCAGATGCTGATCCAGATATTGATGTTATCATCGTTGGTCGTGGCGGTGGATCTATGGAGGACTTGTGGTGTTTCAATGATAGAGTTGTTGTAGAGGCAATTTATAATGCTCATACACCGATTATTTCGGCGGTAGGTCATGAAACAGATTACACCTTATGTGATTATGTAGCTGATGTACGTGGTGCTACGCCTAGCCATGCTGCAGAAATGGCAGTACTTCCAATTACTACATTACAAGATCAGCTGACAGAAAAAGAAGAGTATTTACACGAATATATACGCTATACACTACAACAAAAACGTACAGATTTAACATTGCTCTTTAATCGAAAACTTGGCATTCCAGCTCTGCAATTTTTACATAAGCAAAAATCACACTTACAAGAGCTTTCACAAACTCTAACTAATGCAACTAAAGAACGATGTAATGCAGAGAGACATAGCTTAGCATTATTGGCACAACAGTTAGAGTCACTAAATCCATTACAAATGATGATTAAAGGTTTTGCAAAGGTTGAGCATGATAACAAACCTATTACTTCGGTTGCCCAATTACAACCAAATGACGGTATACGAGTTACACTAGCTGATGGTTATATTACTGCTACGGTAAAGGAGGCGCACAAGGATGGCCGCATCACTAAAAAGTTATGAGAAAAAATATAAGGCCTTAGAAGATATTGTTAAGCAATTAGACGATAAGGATATGACCATTTCTGAGCTTTTATCACAATATAAAAAGGGCTTAACTTTGGTAAAAGAATGTGCTGAAATGCTCGATTCTGTTGAAGATGAAGTACAACAAATTATCGAAGAAGTCCGCATCAGCGAATAAGGAGATTCTATGTTCAAAGATTATTTAGCATCTAGCAAACAAAATATTGAACAATGGTTAGGTGAAGTACTTAATAGCCCAAATCAAGAATTTGAACAACTTTATGAATCTATGAATTATAGTTTAATGCAAGGTGGCAAACGAATACGACCTATTTTAACTAAGGCTGTGTTAGAAATGCTTCATAAAGAGCCAGCTGATTATAAGGAATTTCTATGTGCTATGGAGTGTATCCATACGTATTCATTAGTTCATGATGATTTACCAGCTATGGATAATGATGATTATCGCAGAGGTAATTTGACCAATCACAAAGTATACGGTGAGGGACTTGCTATTTTAGCTGGTGATGGGTTATTAACATATGCCTTTCAATTGATGACTTCAAATACAGTTGCTAGTGCACAGCAAAAACTAGATGCTATACAATGTGTTGCTACTGCGGCTGGTCCAGAAGGTATGGTTGGGGGACAGGCCTTTGATTTGCTCAGTGAAGATAAACACATTCCTTTAGAAGAATTAAAGGTTTTACATAGTGGTAAAACAGGTGCACTATTTAACGCTTCTGTAGAATTAGGTCTTATTCTTGGAAGTGCTAATAATACTACGCGAACAGCCCTTATGGAATATTCTAATTGCCTGGGATTATTATTCCAAATTACTGATGATATTTTAGATGTAACCGGTACTATTGAAGAATTAGGAAAAACACCCGGTAGTGATATTCGCCAACATAAATCTACCTATGTATCTTTACTAGGTTTAGAGCAAGCAAAACATCAAGCCTACTTAGTAGGTAGCCAAGCTCATGATGCGTTAAACTTGGTTTCTTATGATACAACTATACTATCAGCATTAATTGATTATCTTTTAGAACGTACGAATTAATGGGTATTACCTGTAGAAGGTATAAACAATGATTGATATATTACCACAAATAGCACATAATTATATCGCACAAGCTGCATTTTGGGGCTGGTTTACGGCTCAAGCTATCAAATTTGTATGGCAACTCTTAAGACATGGTAAATTCCGACCAGAGCGCCTTGTTGGATCTGGTGGTTTTCCAAGTTCACATACATCATTTGTAATTGCTACAACAACAGCGATTTACCTTAAAAATGGTGTAACGGATCTATTTATATTATCCTTAGTATTTTCAATTGTTGTTATGTATGATGCGTCTGGTGTACGATTAGAGGCAGGACGACAAGCTCAAATACTTAATCAAATTGTAGATTATTTTACCAAAAAGAATATACCTGTTGTCATTACACGTAAAGAAGCATTAAAAGAGTTGTTGGGACATACACCTATCGAAGTATTTGGTGGTTTAATTCTCGGTATTCTTGTGGCCTTTATTCAGTTTTATTGTATTTATCATGGTGTAATATGAACAATAAAGAACGATTAGATATACTCCTCGTTAATCGAGGCCTTTTTGAAAGTAGAGAAAAAGCAAAAGCAGCTATTATGGCGGGCCTTATATTTATGGATACTACGCGCATAGATAAAGCAGGCACCAAGATTCCTGCGGATGCTAATATTATTGTAAAAGGCAATACCCTACCTTATGTAAGCCGTGGAGGACTTAAATTAGAAAAGGCTATTCAAACTTACCCTATCGATTTACATGGGGCTGTGATGATTGATATAGGAGCTAGTACAGGTGGTTTTACAGATTGCGCATTACAAAACGGTGCGTCTAAGGTCTTTGCCATCGATGTAGGATATAATCAATTAGCTTGGAAATTACGCCAAGATTCACGTGTAATTAATATGGAGAAGCAAAATATCCGTACTGTTACTGCTGAACAAATAGGTGAACTTGTTAATTTTATTTCTATTGATGTAGCATTTATTTCTTTAGACAAAGTTTTACCAGTAGCTACTAATTTATTAAAAGATACGGGCTCACTTGTGGCCTTAATAAAACCACAATTTGAGGCTGGTAAAGAAAATGTTGGTAAGGGCGGTATAGTGCGAGATAGTGAAATCCATAAAGAAGTATTACATCGTATTCTACATGTTGCGTATGATTGTGGATTGTATACACATGGCTTAACTTTCTCACCAATTAAAGGTATGGAAGGTAATATAGAGTTTTTAGGTTATTTTAAAAAGTACGAAGAAGGGGCCTTAACCATTGATGATACTTTGATTGATACAGTGGTTGCAGAAGCCCATTCATTATAGGAGATTACTATGCGTATCGGATTCTTCCCCAATATGGGGAAAAGCAATATTATGGCAGTTTTAAAAATGGCTGCACATATTTGTAAAGATGAAGGTATCGAAGTATTTTTGCCAGATGATCTCGAATCAGATGCACCTGCACGAGTACTTAAGATTCCTGAAACTCATATTTTAAGTCGCCCAGAAATCTTCAAACAAATAGATATTGCCTTTAGTTTTGGTGGTGATGGTACCATCATCCATCTTGCAAGACAAATTTATCCATATAATGTACCTGTTTGTGGTATTAATCTTGGCGAACTAGGTTTTTTAAATCAAATTGAAATTCATCAAATGCAAAGTCATATTAAACGTATTGCTAATGGTGATTATAATATTGAAAAGCGCGGACATTTATATGCTTATATCGAACGTCATGAGGGTAAAGAGGAAGAACTAGTTCCTATCATTAACGAAATTGTTATCACTCGTGCTGAACCTGCTAAAATGGCGCGAATTAATATGTCCATAAATAATCAACATACGCAAATGTATCCATCGGATGGTTTAATTATTTCCTCTGCTACAGGTTCTACCGGCTATAATCTATCGGCTGGTGGTCCAATCATGAAACCAGATAATCGATCTATCATTGTCACCCCAGTAGCACCACATTTAATTCAAGGTGTAAGCCTTGTTTTAGAGGAACATGATACGATTCAAATTACAATGCCGGAAAGAGAACCACAATTACATATTTGTATTGATGGTACATTTGACTATACTTTTACAAATAAAGAAACCTTACATATAAGCTCTAACCCTGTATATTGTTTATTTGTACGATTCAAGGATCAATGTTTCTTTGGTACACTATTTAAAAAGTTAGCATCTCGTCGAGATGAATTGTTATAACCAAATCTCAAGTGGGGTGGTTTTGTGATTAACATTAACAATGCTGTTCAATTCCAACATTTAATCTGGGATAGATGTATGGAAAATGCCAAAGTGGTAGTAGATGCTACATGTGGTAATGGACATGATCTTTTATACCTTTCTAAACGGGCACAAAAAGCATGCCATCTATATGGAATTGATATTCAAATGAAAGCTATTAAAACTAGCAAGGAGCTTTTACAATCAAATGATATTGCGCCAGAAGTGAGTTTAACGTTTATTCATGACTCTCATGATTTAGCGGTAGCTCATCAATTAAAGGATGAAGTTATTGATTTAATGATTTTTAACCTAGGATATTTACCTGGAGGAGATCACCAAGTTGTAACAAAACCGCATCAAACCATTGATGCCATAAATGAAGGTTTACACAAACTTTCCAAGTCTGGAGTTATTACAATAGTTGCTTACCCTGGAACAACAGAGGGATTTGAAGAAATGCAGTCTCTTAAATCGTATTTATCAGATTTAGATCAGAAAATATATAATGTATGTCATTGGCATCCGATGAACCAAATACATAATCCACCTGAGTTATTTATATTGCAAAAACGATAAAACGAAATATATCTTTATTCATTATGAATAAAACTCATACTCAGTTAGTAAAACCCCCTTTATAGGGGATTTTAATTATACATGTATATTTTTTTATTTTTAAATTATTAATTCCCTATAAATAGATGAACCTTATGAGCTATGAATTTGCACGTTATCAATATATAGAATATTAACAATATTTTAAATATTAATATAATATGCATAAGACGTATAATATATGCGATTTATACCATATATTAATTATGAATATATGGTATAATATTATCAGAAAGATACTATTCTCTTTTATGTGCAAGGTTTAAAAAAGGGAGTTCAAAATGAAACGCTATCGCTATAACAAAATTAAAGAGATCGTGCAGTCCAAGGCGATTGAAACACAAGAGGAATTAGCTGCGGCTTTACTAGAAGAAGGTATTGAAGTTACACAAGCTACAGTTTCTCGTGATATTAAGGAATTAATGTTAATCAAAATTCCTACAGGCGATGGACATTATCGTTATGCATTATCTCCAGAGGAAAATGTAGTTTTATCTCGTAGTCGTATTAACCGACTATTCCAAGATTCTTTGATTAAGGTTGATCACAGTTTAAACCAAGTTGTATTACATACAATCCCTGGTTCTGCTCAATCTGTAGCATTTTCTATCGACCATGCAAAATGGACTGAAATTATTGGTACATTAGCAGGGGACGATACTATTTTGTTAATTGCAAAATCCGAAGCTGAAGTTCCAGCAATTTTAGCGAAAATTCAAGATTTAATGAAGGACTAATAATATGTTAACGCAAATGAGCATTCGCAACTTTGCGTTGATTGAGCAAATGAATATTTCATTTAATGATGGCATTACTATCTTTACCGGCGAAACTGGGGCAGGGAAATCCATTCTTATGGATGCCTTTAGTATCCTATTAGGAGAACGCGCAAGTAGCGAGTTTATTCGTCACGGTAAAGATAGTTTTGTTATTGATGGAATATTTGATATTGCTAATCACCAAAGTATTCAAGACCTATTAGAGTCTAAAAATATCATGATAGAAGAAGGCCAGTTAATTCTATCTAGATCCTTTAACCGTAATGGCAAATCTAGTATATTGGCTAATGATCAACCAATACCTTTAAAAGCTTTAAAGGAGATTGGTCAATACTTAGCAGATATTCACGGACAATATAGCAACCAACGTTTACTAGACGCTGATACACATCATGAATATTTAGATACTTTTAATAAAGAAGGAAAAGAAGCCTATAAAGCTTATACTGATGCGTATAAAATGTATAAGCAAGCAAAACAAGATGTAGATCATTTACAAGAAAATATGTCTGAGCGAGCCCGGGAGCTTGATATGCTTAGATACCAAATCGACGAAATTGAAGATGCTGGTTTAAGCATTGGTGAAGATACTTCTATTGCTGAGGAACTTAAGCGTCTAGATAGTTTTGAACATATTGATAAGGTATTAGGTTCTTGTTATAATGCCTTTTATAATGGTCGCCAACCATTACTTGATACGATTAACTCGATTAAGGTAGAGGTTAACGATCTAGTAAAATATGACAGTGAGTTAAAAGAAGTATCTGAAATGGTTGACTCTGCTTATTTCCAACTAGAAGAAGCCGCGCAATCTTTAGATCGTTATAGAGACACGATCAGTTACGATGAAGAACGTTATAAGTATTGCCAAGATCGAGATACAACCATTTATGGGTTAAAGAAAAAATATGGTGAAACTGTAGAAGAGATTTTAGCATACGAAGAAAAGGCGCAAGCTCGTTTAGAAGAATTAGAAGGGCTCGTATTTGCTCAAGACGAATTAGAAGCTCGTCTTGAAGAAGCAAAAAAGGCAGCAGAAGAAGCGTTAACTGTTTTACATGAGGTACGTGTCAAAAATGCAAAAATTATTGCTACGGCCTTACATCAAGAACTAGTGGATTTAGGTATGCCAAAAGGGGATATTCAATTTCATATTGAAGAGGGGACTGAGTTATCCTCATTAGGTGCAAAGTCTATTGAAATGCTATTCTCTGCGAATAAAGGGGAACAGTTATTACCTCTACATAAAGTAGCATCTGGCGGTGAGTTAGCTCGCATTGCATTAGCCTTTAAATCAGTATACCGCAGTGACGCTTTTAAAACGATGGTATTTGACGAAATTGACGTTGGTATCAGTGGTGATATAGCACTTAAGGTGGCAGAGAAAATACTTAACTTATCTAGAACCAATCAAGTATTTTGTATTACCCATTTGCCTCAAACTGCAAGTATTGCGAAACAACACTATCATCTATCTAAAATCGAGCAAGATGATCGTACAATCTCTACATTAGCGGTTTTAAATGAGGAAGAACGAGTAACACAAATTGCGTCTATGATGTCTGGTAAGGGAATGTCTGCTACAGCACTTGCAGCGGCGAAAGAACTTATTGACCATTTTAATTGACTAAAATCGCATAATTACTTATACTAATAGTATTAAATGAATATGTTGATAGAGGTGCGAGTATTAAGAGTAATCATGAGGAGTAGGCATGCATTGATCCATGATAAAAGGGATGCTTGCCGAAGTTCGATGATTGCGACTCATCGTTCTGGTTGTCTATTTAATAGATAGACAACTGTCATCAATCTTGTATTGGTGGAGTGCTATCATTGAGCTTTTAGTAAGAATATATATAGCTATATTATCTATAAGGCCAGTGGATGCATCCACTGGCTTTTTTGGAGGTATATATGATTCGAGTAATGGTAAATGGCGCTGGCGGCAAAATGGGTCGTGAAGTAGTCAAAGCAGTACATCACGATCCTGAATTAACATTAGTTGGTGGTATTGACCCTACTAAGGCGGGTGAAGATGTGGGCTCCGTAGCAGGGATCGAACAATTAGGTATCAAGATGAATGCCTCCATCGATGAGGTATTAGATACAAATAAACCTGATGTTATTGTAGATTTTACTAATCCTGCTGTTATTTATGAAAACGCGAAAAAAATGTTATCTGCTGGGATCCATGTTGTCATCGGTACTACAGGATTGACCGCAGAACAACGTGATGAACTTGATACAATAGGTCGTTCCAATCAAGCGAATTGCTTAGTGGCGCCAAACTTTTCTCTTGGGGCGGTAATGATGATGAAAGTGTCTGCAGAGCTCGCTCCATATTTTCCTAATGTAGAAATTATAGAATTACATCATAATCACAAATACGATGCGCCTTCTGGCACAGCTATTTTAACAGCTAAATTGATTAACGATGCTAAACAAGCTGCTAAGGTAACTGCTGATGAGGATTTAACTCGTGAAAGCTTACCAGGTGCTCGTGGTGCTAAGGTTGACGATGTAACAATTCATAGTGTACGCCTTCCAGGTTATGTGGCTCATCAAGAAGTATTATTTGGTGGTTATGATGAAACATTAACCATACGTCATGATAGCTTAAGCCGTTTATCTTTTATGCCAGGCGTAGTATTAGCATGTAAAAAAATTAGTTCTAAAACTGGCTTAACATACGGTTTAGAACATTATTTATAATTTTTGTGCAAGGAGATGTATCAATGAAAAAACCTAATGTTGCTATTCTAGGTGCTACTGGTGCAGTAGGTGCTGAATTTATTACACTTATTGAAGAACGTAACTTTCCTTATGAAAACTTAAAACTATTAGCTTCCGCTCGTTCTGCAGGTACAGAACTTACTGTGAATGGTAAAACATATATTGTAGAAGAAGCAAAACCTGAATCTTTTGATAATATTGATATTGCGCTATTTGCAGGTGGCTCTATATCTAAAACATTAGCGCCTGAAGCCGCTAAACGCGGTGCTATTGTAATCGATAACTCTAGTGCATTCCGTATGGATCCTGAAGTTCCACTCGTAGTACCAGAAGTTAACCCAGAAGATATTTTGAAACATAAAGGTATCATTGCAAATCCTAACTGCTCTACAATTATCATGAGTTTAGGATTAAAACCTCTTCATGATCTCTCTCCAATTAAACGTGTAGTTGTAAGTACATACCAAGCTGTATCTGGGGCAGGTAAAGAAGGTATTGAAGAACTTGAAAATCAAGTAAAACAATATACTGCAGGCGAAGAAATGACAGCAAATCTGTTGCCAACTGGCTCTGCTCCTAAACACTATCCTGTAGCATTCAACTTATTGCCACAAATTGATGTGTTCTTAGAAAATGATTATACTAAAGAAGAAATGAAGATGGTTTACGAAACGCAAAAAATTCTTCATGACGAAACTATTCAAGTAGTTCCAACTACAGTTCGTGTTCCTGTATATCGCTCTCATTCTGAATCTGTCTTGGTAGAAACAGCAGAACCTGTATCTGTAGAGGCTTTCAAGGCGGCATGTGAAAAATTCCCTGGTTTACAAGTTAAAGATAATCCTGCTGAACAAATTTACCCTATGCCATTGTATACATCTAATCAAAACGACTGTGAAATAGGTCGTATTCGTAAAGACTTATACAATGACAACGGTATGAACTTCTGGATTGTAGGGGACCAAATTCGTAAAGGTGCAGCTCTTAATGCGTTGCAAATTGCTGAGTACTTGGTGGAAAAACAAGCATTTTAATCTATCAAGGGGAGGATATATATGAAAACCTTTGGTCGAGTGTTAACAGCTATGGTGACATCCTTTAATAGTGATGGATCTGTAAATATTGAAAATTGTATAGATATCGCCAATTATCTGTTAGATAATGGCTCTGATGGTCTTGTAGTTTGTGGTACAACGGGTGAAAACCCAACTATGTCTAGAGACGAAAAATTAGCTCTATTTAATGCGATTGCAAAAGAATGTGGACATAAAGGTTCGATTATTGCCAATGTAGGCAGTAACGATACAAAAGCTTCTGCAGACTTTGTAAAGGAAGTCTCTAAAATCGATGGTATCGATGGTTTGCTAGTTGTAGTACCTTATTACAATAAACCTAACCAACAAGGTCAATATTTTCATTTTAAAACTATTGCAGAAGCTACTACATTGCCAATTATGGTGTATAATGTACCAAGTCGTGTGGGGACAGGTATTTTCCCAACTACCTTAGTTCAACTACATAACGAATATCCACATATTTGTGCTATCAAAGAGGCAAGTGGTAATTTAATGATTGCTTCTGAAATTAAGCGCTTAATGCCTGGAGATGATTTCATGGTATATAGTGGGGACGATGGTCTTACATTACCGATGTTATCCGTTGGAGGATGTGGAGTCGTATCTGTAGTATCTCATGTAGCAGGCAAAGATATGAATGCTATGATTCAAGCTTATGAATCTGGTCATAACCACGAAGCGATTCGTATTCATCAAGCCTTATCAGAAATCATAAAAGCAATGTTCATCACCACAAATCCGATTCCTGTCAAATATGCAGCCCGTAAAATTGGCTTACCTGTGGGAAAATTTAATTTACCAATGTGTGAACCGACGGCTGATGAAGCAGCATATATTGATAAAGCATTAGCAGAATATCTAAAATAAAATATCATTATAAAATAAAAACCAGTAACTACATTGTAGCTACTGGTTTTTATTTTATACTACAATCTTACTGTTATTTTTGATTAGAGTGACATTATTTGTATTATATTAATTGTATTTTAATGTAAAAATTTATAATTATGGTATAATTTCTCTGGAGATAGTATTTTTAACTATACTCTAGTCTACTGTTAATTCATGATAAACAGACAAATTGTGAAAGTTCGAACCGACCAATATGGCGGGTACATTTAAAACACAAGGAGTTTAGCATGATACTAACAATGTTAAAAGGTAAAATTCACAGAGCTACTGTGACACAAGCAGAACTTGATTATGTAGGGAGCATTACGATTGATACTGATTTATTGAATGCATCCGGAATACGAGAATATGAACAAGTTCAAATTGTAAACATTAATAATGGAGCGCGTTTTAGTACATATACTATTGCCGGAGAAGCAGGTAGTGGTGTTATATGTTTAAATGGTGCTGCCGCACGACATGTACAAGTACATGATAAGATAATTATCATGTGTTATGCACAGCTTGATGAAAGCGAAGTTGAGAGCCATAATCCTCTCGTTGTATTTGTAGATAACAATAACAAGATAAGTCATATAAAAAACTATGAGAAACATGGTTTATTAGTTGATCAAAAATAATTGTCATTGATCGAATTACAGTAGACTGTATAGGAGACTATCTTCGTATTTACAATATAACGGAGGAATATAATGGAATTTATAACAATTATCGAAAATGTACGGAATACAGTAAATAGCTGGAGAAAAGAAGGTTACACAATTGGTTTTGTACCAACCATGGGATTCTTACATGAAGGACATGCTGCATTAATAGATCAAGCTAGAAAAAATAACGATAAGGTCATTGTCTCTATATTTGTAAATCCTATTCAATTTGGAGAAAATGAAGACTTAAGTACTTACCCTCGTGATATTAATAGCGATAAAAAGTTATGTGAATCACATGGTGTCGATCTTATTTTTGCTCCAAATCCGGAGGAAATGTACCAAGATAAAAAGGCATTTGTAAACATTGCGGATTTATCTGATACATTGTGTGGTATTCGCAGACCAATTCACTTTAAAGGCGTTTGCACTGTGGTGGCAAAATTCTTTAATATTACTCAACCAACAAATGCGTATTTTGGTGAAAAAGATGCACAGCAATTAGCCATTATACGTAAAATGGTCTTTGATTTAAATTTTCCTGTCAATATTATTGGTGTTCCCATTGTTCGTGAAAAAGATGGTTTAGCAAAATCTTCTCGTAATACATATTTGTCTAGTGAAGAACGGAAAGCTGCAACCATATTGTATAAAGCTATTCAATTGGGAAAACAAACTATACAATATGGTTGCCCTGCTAAATGTATCATTGATACTATGACAGACACTATACAAACCGAACCACTTGCTAAAATAGATTATATTTCAGTTGTTGATGCTAAGACTATGCAACCTGTACAAGAGGTTACTGCCCCAGTATTAGTGGCTATGGCTATATATATTGGTTCTACACGACTTATCGATAACTTCTCATACGATCCAAAATAAGGAGAGAAGTTATGAATCATTTACTTACACTCAACAACGTCCTTTCCAAATACTTAATTTTTATAATCCTAGGCTTTTCATGTATTGCCTATATAGTACCAGAATACTTTACTTGGGCAATCGCTTATACACCATTCTTACTTGGTATAGCCATGTTTGGCATGGGGCTTACTATTAAGTTTGAAAGCTTATGTAGTATTCTTAGACATCCAAAAGATATTTGTATTGGTGTACTTGCACAATATACAATAATGCCTCTATTAGCTTGGGGAATTTGCCATATATTTACCTTATCACCAGATATTGTTATTGGTGTAATATTAGTAGGTTGTTGTCCCGGTGGGACAGCCAGTAATGTTATAACCTATATTGCCAATGGTGATGTCCCTTTATCTGTAGGAATGACAATTACTTCAACATTAATAGCTCCCATAGTTACACCATTATTAATCTTATATATCGGTGGCGCATGGGTAGATGTTCAAGTACTACCTATGATGATCACTATGGTAAAAGTTATTATTGCGCCAATCTTATTGGGCGCAGTAATCCAATATGTATGTAAATCACATATCAATACTTTAACCAGCATTAGTCCGATCTTCTCAATGATTGCTATTATACTGTTAATAGCAGCCATTATTGCTATCAACAAAGATAAACTATTGATTTCTGGGCTTGAAACACTTATTGTTGTTGGTATACATAATATACTAGGTCTACTACTAGGATTAGGTGTAGGAGCACTGCTTAAATTAAGATATGATAAAACTACAGCGCTAGCAATAGAGGTGGGAATGCAAAATAGTGGTTTAGCCGTAACATTGGCAGCAACAAATTTTGCATTAAACCCATTAGCAACGCTAGTAGGGGCTATTTTTAGTGTATGGCATAATATATCAGGTGCTATTTTTGCTACTCTACGGAGAGAAAATAGTTTACATTAAAAATAAATTTTATACATGCAACAAAAAACGGCAACAATATGTTGCCGTTTTTTTGTTGCTTATATTCTATCTCGTACAAGACCGATTACAAGGCCCTCAATATGACAATCATCTACAATAATTGGATCAAAGTCATCATTTTCAGGTTGCAAACGAATGTGACCATTTTCTTTATAAAAACGTTTTACTGTAGCTTCATCATCAATGCGAGCAACAACAACATCACCGTTATTAGCAGTATTTTGATGCCTCACGATGAGCATATCACCTTCATACATACCGATATTCATCATAGATTCGCCTTGAACACGTAATAAGAAACAGTCAGAATCACCAGTCAATTGAACTGGCAATGTAAGTGTGGACTCTAGGTTTTCTACTGCAGTAATAGGCATACCTGCTTGTACAGTGCCGATAAGAGGTACTTGTTTAAGTCCAGCACCTAAAAACTCAAAGTTATCAGAGCTAGACGTTTCATTATCGGCTACTGAAATAGAAGGTTTAGTATCTTCTAATACAGTAATAGCACGATTTTTATTGGGATCACGTTTAATATAGCCAAATTTTTCTAGAGCATTTAAGTGAGATTGAACAGTAGAAGTAGAACTTAGGCCTACATGTGTACAGATTTCACGAACTGTAGGACAACGATATTCATTATGTAATGAATCTTTTATAAAGTCTAATATACGGCGCTGTTTTGTATTAATATCTGTAGCAGGGCGTCTCATGATAAACCTCCAAAGCCAATCTAAGGTCAAAATAGTATCAATATATCTATGAGTAAAAATTACCACATAATGTACTATATAATAAAAATATAAGATATTTACTTAACTTATATACCTATTATAGGCAATTTTAAAAGTTTTTGCAAACATTTGTTCTAAAACACTTGACCGAACATTCGTTCGTGTGCTATTATAAGCATGTAAACAAACAAATGTTCTCAGATATTATGTTCGATATAAATGTGAGGTATGAGATGAAAAATATATTGATGATGGTAGGAATGTGCTTAACAGTATTATTTGGTTATAATATGTCAAATCCTACAACAGAGGTAAATACACATAATGTACGTGAAGTAAAGGTTCAAGTAGGCGATACGATGTGGGATATTGCAGCACGTACAGCTCATAAAGATATGGATGTTCGTGAAATGGTATATACCATGAAGGAACTTAACAATATTAGTGATTCTGGTGCTCTTGTACCTGGTACGGTTTTAAAAGTACCAACAAAGAAATCTGATAGTCCAGTTAGAGCTTTGGACTATGTGGCTCAAAACTAAATATATATGGGTTAATCCCACGCAAAAAAGCAGCTACTCTAACAGAGATAGCTGCTTTTTGTTATCTAATGTATGTTATTAAACGATTTATAGTTATTGTCTAAATCTACTAATTTATGATTGTTATCTAAATCGCTTTTCAAAAATTGTAGAGATAGGATTATCTACAAACTTATTTGCTTCATTGATATAACGACGAACCATATTTACACTATGATGACGTGTTTGTCGCATAATATTACGTTCTTCAACACCATAAGCTGCTGCAGTCGTTGCAAAGCCATGACGTAAACTATGAGCGCCATACATAGTCGGATCTAGACCAATAAGAGAAATATATTTTTTTACGATTTCTGCAATCATCTTATCGGATATAGCTGTCTTACGTAAAGACATATTTTTTGTAAACCCTCTAAATACAGGTCCCTCAGTAATACCAGAAGCACGTAACCATTGTTGTAAGGCTCGTACTGCATCTAACGGAGAACCAGATAAATGTGGGATAGCTACCACTGCACCTTGACCTTCTTGATCGGCCTTAGAGGATGCTACAAAGATTTCAACACCTTGTGGTGAAAATTGAAGATTTTCTACTGTAATAGCTGCAATCTCACTGCGCCGGAAAGCACCCATAAAGCCAATCAAAAGAATAGCTTTATCGCGCAATAATTGAAGTTCCGGCACATCTAGCTTAGTCATACAGTCTATAATATCTTCAATATCTTCTAACAAAACTGGGGCTTTTCCTTGTTGGAATGTTCCTTTTAATCGTCTAATACCACGTAAGGCCTGTTTAACGATAGGAGCCATACATGGATTATCTCTTTGGCCAGAAGCATTGAAATTTTCAGATATAGCACTAATACGACGTGAAATTGTATTTGCCTTTGCATAATCTGCTAGATCGTTAATATAATTTACTATTGTTTCTGGTGTAGCTGGAAAATAAGATACCTTTTGATATGTACACCAATCTACGAAATCATCCCAATCCGATTCGTAAGCATCAACAGTATTCTCGGCCTTAGATAACAATATGCTTTGTTTTGCTTTCATAGACAACTTTGTACTATTCATAAGCGCATCGTTATTGCGCAAATAGAAATGTTTTTGTTGTTTCTTAGACTCTGACATAATTCACCCTTACCCCTAAAATATCAATATAATTGTACCATAGATTAGATCTATATATGCTATAATTAGAGAATATAATAACTTATTCGGGAGAATTTACCAATACATGACGAAGAAATATATATTAGTAGGAACAGTCCTTGTTCTTTTAGGTACAACTGGCTGCTCATACATTCCAACAGAAAACATTTCTTATGGTGTATATTATAATGATACAGATCTATCAAATACACCAAAGAACAAATTACAAGCGCGTTTGCAAGAGTTGAACGATAAGATACCTCAGACTATATCTATCGATATAGGAAATAATAAAAAACAACAAGCTACATATCATGATTTAGGCATTCAATTCGATACAGAGGGTTTGGTAAAAGCTATTTCCACATACGGCTATGAGGATGATATGTGGACAGTACTGTCACATAGATTTAATGGATTATTTTATGGTCATCATTTTAAACCACAATATAAGTTAGACGAAGTAAAGGGGAAAACATATCTCACTGAGTTAGCAAAAACAATAGATACACCTGGTCATGATGCATATCTTACTGTTGAAAATGGACAAGTAGTAATACATCCCGCAAAAGAAGGTAAACGTATTGATATCGATGCCACCCTCAAAAAGCTGAAAGATGATTTACAATCTGGCGATAGTATAAATTCACTTTCTATGGTATTTACTACGCAGAATACAGTAAAAGTTACCGATACTGATCTAAAACCTTTAAATACTGTATTAGCATCTTTCACAACGGAGTATAATCCAGGTAATGAAAGCAGAACACATAATATCCAATTAGCTTCTGATAAGATAAATGGTACACTCATTAAGCCAGGCGCACAATTCTCCTTTAACGATGTTGTAGGCGAACGTACTGCAGAAGCTGGCTATGATGATGCACCTGTTATGATTGATGGCAAATTAGTTCCAGGCATTGGTGGCGGTATTTGCCAAGTAAGTTCTACTATTTTTAATACAGCTTTATTATCCGGAATGAATATTGTTGAACGAACTCCTCATTTTGAGCCAGTTGGATATATTCAAGCTGGCAGAGATGCTACTGTAGCTTGGGGCTATTTAGACTTTAAGTTTAGAAATCCGTACCAACATTCTATTTATATCTTAAGTGTTATGAATAATGGTACGTTAACTATTTACATTATAGGTACAGCTGAAGATAAACCAAAAAATGTATCTATCTCTGTAGGCGATTATGGTGAGATTCCAAATAAAACAATAACTAAGGTAGATCCATCTTTAAAAGAAAAAGAGGTACAAGAGGGCCATGTAGGCTTAAAAATGAATACGTATAGAACCATTACATATGGTAACTGGGTTACTCAAACTGATTCCTTTGAGTCTGTATATGACCCTGTAGATACGATTATTACAATGCCTGCAACACCTGAAGCGCCACCTAAGAAAACAGATAAAAAGAAATCATAACTATAGCTTTTATGAAATATAGCCTAAACTATTGACCATTGTATATAAATAGTTTAGGCTATTATTTGGGCTGTAAATGAGAAATCATTATATACGTAAATAAATTAGTATAGATTAATTATTAAAATAAAAAGCATAATAAGACATTCTCAATAATTATCATTTAGGAAAAAGTAGACTAGAAGAGGAATTTATGGACACAATTTTACAATTTGATCACTCTTTAATTTTCTATGTACATGAACATTTTGTATATAGTTTTTTAACACCAATTATGGCATTTATTTCAAAAATTACAAGCAATGGCGCATTATGGATTATTATAGCATTATTATTAATGCTACAAAAAAAATACCGTGTTTTAGGCGTGGCGATTATTATTGCTTTAGGATTTGTATTTATAATTGGCGACCAAGGTTTAAAACCAAATGTAGCTAGATTAAGACCATTTGTTGATTTTCCAAATGTAACGGTACCGTTGGAATCTGCACTACCAAAAGCTACAAGCTATTCATTCCCATCAGGTCATAGCTTTGGTTCATTCGCATCAGCCATGACTATTTACCTAGGCTTAGGCCAAATAGCACCTCAGAAGCGATATTTAGGGATTTTAGCATTGTTAGGTTCAATAGTAGTAGCATTCTCTAGAGTTTACTTATTTGCACATTATCCAACAGATGTATTAACTGGTTTAGTATTAGGAATCATCGTAGGATTCATTGCCTGGAAGTTAGCAAGAATCGGCTGGAACTGGTGGACTAACCGCCATAATGATGTAGAATACGAACCATACACATTTAAACGTAAATAAGCAAAAAACTATATAACACAAGGGATTGGGCCATTTAGGCCCAATTTTTGATATTAAATTACTTCCGATAATATATCGTTATCGGAAGTTATTCATATTAAAAACAAAAACTAGCCTATAAGTTTATAAGCTAGTTTATTTTAGTTAATCAAAATAATCAGTAAAAATTAATTTTTCTATATGCCAATAAAGTATTATTATTACATAAAATTTATATTGAATTTTTTAGAATTAGATTGTAAAATAGTAATATAAATTATCTGATTTACTCATACTCTTATGGAGGAATTTTATGTGCTGGTGTGATATTGTAAGTAAAGCCAAAATTGGCGGTTTAAAACATTTAGGAAATGGCATGGAGAGTTCTTTAAGATTTCTTGCTGAAATGGTTGTTGGTTTAAGTATTATTCGCGTGTTAGTTAACTGGGTTTTTGGTATCTAATTTCTCAGATGAATATGAACATATTAATAGGCGCTTAGTTATCTAAGCGCCTTATTTTTATATATTTTGATTTATAAAATTAGTTCCTTAACTATACACCCAGTGTATTATTCATATGCTTCGCTACAATCAATGTATTCCATAATAATTTGACAGATTTGACCATCTTTATCAAATGCCCAGTATACTGGATATAAACCATCACCAAATCCAGATTGAATCATCGGTACTGTCAATTCTGTATCAGGAATTGTAAAGTTAATCCAATCACCTTTAGAACGTTGGTATTGTGGATAGGCCATAGCATTTAATTGGAATAAATCACTATAATAGTCATCGTATATATTTTTTTCAGGATAGTTTATATGCCATTGTTCATAAAACTTATTATATGTTTCAATTGTTTGTGCATCTACAATTGTAGCTAAACCCGAATCTACAGGAAATCCAATATAGGTATCTCCATCATCTAAATCGGTTAAGTCCTCTGTCCCTTTTAATGCTAATTCATAGTATACAGGCTCATTGCCACTAAAAACAACTCGACTAGCTACATAACGATACTCATTTGGTTCCATTTCAATTATCTTAGTCTCTAACAAATACGTACCTGGTGTTACCTGTCTAAGATATGTATCTGGTTTGCTTGGCAATGTTACTAGAGGATCACAACACGTAATATAACCTGTTGGAAAATTTACCGTCCACATAGGTAATGTGTGTAACGGAAATCCTTTTAACTCCTTTCGGTTAAATAAATCGTGATATGGTACGGTAGGTTTTAATTTACCTTCAGAACCTAATCTGTTAAAGGTTTGAATCCATTCGCTAGTTAATTTAGATTGTTCCATATTACTCCTCGGCTTCGTATTTACAATGAATATATTCGCCTTCTAATACTTCATAGGCTGCGGTTTTACGAATAATTTGCTTCACTAAGGTATCTAGTTTTGAACCATTAGAATAGTCTGCAGGTGCATAATAACGGATACGATGATGACGCATCATCTTATATACCTTTTCTTTATCCTTCTTAAATGGATCATAAACACCTATAGAATGACCTCCATTAGCGTTCACAAGACTCATACAAGGAATATCTGTATCGCTATCCCCAATATAAATCATGTTACGGAACGGCACACGTTGATTTTCAGGCTTAATGTAATCATTAACACCAGTATCATTAATATCGAGAATTCCTTTTTGAATGCGGAACAAAAATTGTGTCTTATTCGTATAGTTAATGGCTTGTGCGGGCCAAACAGCTACACCTTTATCATCGAACATAAATGCACTGGCATAGATTTTGGTGAAAGCCCCCTCTTTTGCCATTTCAGTGCCTTCGATCATTTCTTTTAAGCCAGACGAAATAATATAATGTTCAATCTTAACGCCTTGTTCTAAGCCATATTGACAAATGCGTTCAAACCAAGTCCGTACCCCTTCGTATAATTCTACTTGATTGCCGTATTCCATGAGCTTATCTTTTGTTACATAGAAATGGCCTACTGCTTCTTGAATCATTTTGTACATATAGGCTAAGTTATTATCCATATCATGTTTTTTAGCCAATTGATTTGATTCATGCCAAAATTGTTTGATTTGCTCTTCGTTATAGCCTACCGATTGAATAAAACCTTGTGCCTGCATATCGTCAGGGGTTAATGTCTTATCAAAGTCATAACACATTGCTAACACGGGCATAGACGAGTCAGGTGATAGTAAATTATCTTTACTATCTTTCTTATACGTTATCATAAATGCACCTCCTTTTAAACTAAACAAAAAATACATTTACACTCTCTTATATTCCTGAGATACCTGCTTGACAACCCCTTTGGTATCTATTTTACACGATAAGTCAATTCATTTAATTTAGTAATTCCTCGTAATTCTCTCTAAAATAAGCTATCCTGTGTTACAGTTTCTTTTACAATCCAGCTCTTTTCCGTACTTTCTTTGATAATTTCTCTTTTTGAAAGTCTTCCAATAAGTAAACTAGAATTTGGATCATGATGTAAACGATTATATCGAACTACTGCTTGATTAGTATTAGCATAACAATAACGGCAAAAGTGGCTACAGCTATCATAGGCACCAATATCACCATGTAAATAACAATTACATTCTAATCGTGCTGGTGTGCGTTTAGGTGCTTTTAATTTTATATTCCAGGCCCTCTCATAACAATCTAAGGTTAAACACCCCTCTGTATCAGCACCAAACTCTTTAAAGATATCCCTTTCTCCACAGGTTTTAAGATTCATATGATTGGAATGAGCTATGGAAACAAATTCTTTAATGATCTTAGTTTGAACATCTAAACTTGGTCTATATCCTTCTGGAAAATTCTGAGCCACCTTATCCAATATATCTAAAAAGCTAACAACAACTGTATCTGTATAACCTTTAAGGGCTTGAGCCATTTTGTAAAAGCTTTCACAATGAAAATCAACAGTATATTCATTAGTTAAAATGATAGGATCATAGCGCCACACCATAGATTGAAAATTAAGCTGTTTAGAAATATGTTTAAACCCTTCTATAATAGACGCATAAGTTGGCACATAGGGTTCAATATCAGTTCCATAAGGCGTTATAGTCATATGCCAGTATTGTCTGTAATCAACAATTTCATTTAGTAGTGGAATAAACGGTAAAGGATTCTTTGTACAGAATGCAATACCATCTACCACTTCTTGATTAATTGGATACCGTGTCACCTGTAGGGGATTATAAGGATTACGAACATCTACAAAACCTTCACGTATACGATTGCTTAGCCATTGCCCATAAAAAGCAGGAATATCTGTACGTTGCCCAGTCTGTAATATCATAGCCCCTGCCCTTTCAGTAAAATAAAAACATAGGAGTATTATATCATATCTAATAGTAAGTATTTATGGAGTTAATGTGATTTTTGCTGTATAGTTCATTATTATTTTATGGTACTATACATACTATAGAATATGAGGAGAACTAAATTATGAATGATACTTTTGAACGCAACCATCCTATGAAGGATGATAAAGAATTTATTACAGCCTATTGGGCAGATCGATCTCACGATTTTGGCGCTTTACGTGCAAAAGAATTAGAAAGTCCCAAACTAAAATTATGGAGAGAAGAATTAACTTGTCATATATTTGATTCTGATAGATCTTTACGAATATTGGATATTGGATGTGGAGCCGGCTTTTTTAGTATTATACTATCTCAGCTTGGTCATACAGTGCATGGCATTGATATTACACCTAATATGATAGATGAGGCAAATCAACTAGCAGAGTCCCTCGATTGTGATGCAACCTTTTCTGTGATGGATGCAGAGAATCTAGGATTTGATACTAATACCTTTGATATCGTTGTGGCCAGAAATGTAACGTGGAATTTACCCCATCCTGACAAAGCCTATGCCGAATGGTTTCGCGTCATTCGCCCAGGCGGTTTGATTTTAAACTATGATGCGGAACATGCTCGTAATCATCATAATGTACCACAATCTGTTCATCATGCCCATGAACATGTAAGCAACGAATTAAAAGAACGGTGTCATACCATTTATCATATGCTCGACATTTCGTCTTATACACGACCTCAATGGGATAAAGAACTACTTACTAAATTAGGTGCTAGTTCTGTTACCATTGATCTAACTGTAGGTCCGCGTATTTACAATGAGGAAGACGAGTTTTATATTCCTGTACCCATGTTCTTGGTGAAAGCAATTAAATAAATCTATATAATATATAACACAAAACCCACTCTATGATTATCATGAGTGGGTTTTGTGTTTAGATTAACTGCTAATTACTAAAATATACCTGAGCTTTATCAATCTCTGCCCGTAGTTTTTCTTCATCAATTGTAAGCAGTTCTTTGTCTTTCATAAGAACTTTACCACCCACAATTGTAGTATTTACATCGGAGCTATTAGCAGAGTATACAAGAGCTGCTAAATCATTGTAACGAGGCATCCAGTGCATACCAGATACATCATATAGCACGATATCTGCACGATAGCCTTTATCTAATACACCAAGATCTGTATATCCCAATGCTTTTGCACCTTCTACAGTGCCCATGTTCCATGCGGCTTGAGCAGGAATAGCCTTTGGATCATAAAGACGTGCTTTATGTAATGTTGCTGCAAGACGTACTTCTTCAAGCATATCAGCATTATTATTAGAAGCGGAGCCATCTGTACCAAGACCAACCGTAATACCTTTGGCAATCATTTCAGGTACTGGTGCAATACCGCTAGCTAATTTTAAATTAGATTGTGGATTATGCGCTACGGCTACATTATTTTCAGACATAATAGCCATATCTTCGTCTGTCACATGAACGCAGTGTGCGGCTAAGGTAGTATTCCAGAATAAACCTAAATCATGCATATGCGCAATTGGTGTCTTACCAGTAGCTTTCATAACAGTCTCCACTTCTCCTTTTGTTTCGGACAAGTGCATATGAATACCACAATTTAATTCATGAGATAAGGCAATCACCTTTTCCATATAATCATCAGGGCAAGTATATGGTGCATGTGGTCCAAGCAATACTTTGATGCGGTCATTATCAAAGCCGTTCCAAGTGCGGAATAAGTCAGCATTTTCAACTAATGCTTGATCTGCTGTTGGGGATACACCGGCTAAGCCACGTGACAATACAGAGCGAATACCTGTTTCTTTTACCACCTCAGCAGTAGTATTCATAAAGAAATACATGTCGCTAAATGTAGTGGTACCAGTGCGCAACATTTCAGCAATACCGAGTTGTGTGCCGTACCGTACATAATCGTCATTTAATTTTGCTTCTGTTGGCCAAATAGCCGTTTCAAGCCATTCCATAAGCTCAAGATCATCTGCATAGTTTCTAAATAGACCCATCGCAATATGAGTATGTGTATTTACAAGACCTGGCGTAGCCAATTGACCTTTACCGTCTAGTACTTCCTTAGCAGAGACTTTTACCTTTTCAGCTTCACTATCGTTTAAAATAGCTGTAATATAACCATTATTAATTGCAATGGCATGATTTTTTAGAACCCCCTCATCGGTGAGGACGTCTACATGAGTAATCAATAAATCAGACATAGTCTTCCCTCATAGGTATAACCGAGCCATGATAGCTCGGTTATATTTGTTTAATTTGAAAGCTAGTATAGTTTAGATACAAAATGTATTACAGAAACCATTATATTTCAATACAGTATTAGTTTACTTTTGTTAGATAATCGATTTGTTCTTGTGTTAAAGAATCTAAGTCATAGCCCATGGAGTTCAACTTAAGTTTAGCGATTTCCACATCTAATTCATGAGGCAATACGTATACTTTTGGATCCATTTCTTTACCGTTTTTCAAGATATACTCTGCAGCAAGGGCTTGCATAGCAAATGACAAGTCCATAATTTCTGCAGGGTGACCATCGCCAGCTGCAAGGTTTACTAGACGGCCTTCAGCCAATACATAGAGTTTACGACCATCAGACATAGTATAGCCTTCGATGTTTTGGCGAACCCTTTCGTGGCTTACAGCAAGTTCAGTAAGATCAGAAACATTCACTTCGCAGTCAAAGTGACCAGCATTACATAAGATAGCTTTATCTTTCATCACTTTGTAATGCTCTTTTACAATAACATCTTTACAACCTGTTACAGTACAGAAGATATCCCCAACCTTAGCGGCTTCAATCATAGGCAATACTTTGAAGCCATCAAATACAGCCTCTATAGCTTTAATTGGATCTACTTCAGTTACATATACGTGTGCACCAAGGCCTTTTGCGCGCATCGCAACGCCTTTACCACACCAGCCATAACCAGCAACAACAACGTTCTTACCTGTTACAGTCAAGTTCGTAGTGCGCATGATACCATCCCAAACGGACTGACCTGTACCATAGCGATTATCGAAAAGATATTTACAGTAAGAGTCATTTACAGCAATCATAGGGAATGTTAATTGTTTAGCGTTCTCTAATGCATATAAACGATGTACACCTGTTGTAGTTTCTTCACTCCCCCCTAACAAACGTTCTTTTGCATCTTGTCGTGTAGTATGCAATAGATTTACTAAATCACCACCATCATCAATGATAATATGTGGTTTATGATCAAGTGCTTTATGGAGGAAGTTAAAATATTCTTCATCAGTACAATCGTACCAAGCATATACAGTAATGCCCATATCTACAAGACCTGCAGCTACATCGTCTTGTGTAGACAACGGATTGGAGCCCGTTACAATTACATCTGCACCACCGCGTTTTAATACAGTCGCAAGGTATGCTGTTTTTGCTTCCAAGTGAACACTAACAACAATTGTTTGGCCTTTGAAAGTTTGTTCTGCTTCAAAACGGTCACCTAATGTGTTTAATGTAGGCATAAAGTTAGAAACCCAATCAATTTTTTTGCGACCTTCTGTTGCTAAATTTATGTCTCTAATTAAAGATTGCATAATATCTCCTTTTACTCATACAAGTAGATACAATAAAATAAATAGTTGATAGTAAATCTACTTAGATTTATTGATATTATATAATGTTGTTAATATCGTTGTAGATACTTACTTATATAGATAATATATTGCTTATATTTTGAATGCTTAATAAGCTAATCATTAAGATAATAGATTATTTAGATTCTACAATCTGGCGTAGCTTACCGATTGATTCTTCATAATTTGGAGTCAATACTCCCTCTTCGGTGATAATCGCTGTTACAAGTTCATGAGGTGTTACATCAAATGCAGGATTAAGTACATCAATACCACTAGGGGCTGTTTGAACACCGTGTAAAGCGGTTACTTCATCATCGTTACGCATCTCAATAGGAATATCGCTACCATTTTCCAAAGTAAAATCAAATGTACTATAAGGAGCGGCTACATAAAACGGAATATTGTGGAATTTAGCTAGTACAGCCACACCATAGGTACCAATCTTATTGGCTACATCCCCTTTTGTAGTGATGCGGTCAGCACCGACGATAACGGCATCAATTAATCCATGTTGCATCGCATAGGCTGCCATATTATCTGTTTCAAGAGTAATAGGAATACCATCCTCGTAAAGTTCAAAGGCTGTGAGTCGAGCACCTTGTAATAATGGACGTGTTTCATCAGCATACACGCGTTCCAGTTGTCCATTTTCATGTAATTTACGAACAACACCAAGTGCTGTTCCTAGACCACCTGTAGCTAGTGCACCCGCATTACAATGAGTTAAGATGCGAATATTCTTTTTACCTTCAAATAATGTAGAACCTGCTTCGGCCATACGTCTATTCAAAGACACATCTTCTTCGTGAATGATAATAGCCTCTTTTGTAATGAGGTCTACTACTTCACTCATTGAGGACATACTGTCAACATTAGTTTTCACAAGAGAAATGACACGATCTACAGCCCAAGCTAAGTTGATTGCCGTAGGGCGAGTTTCTTTTAAGATCTCACTAAACTCATATAAGCTTGTAAGTTGTTCACTAAATGGCGCCTCTAAACGTCCTGCTTCCATAGCAGCTAAAATGAGACCATAACTAGCAGTTACGCCAATAGCAGGTGCGCCACGAACGCGAAGCATTTTAATAGCTTCGGCCACTTGGCGCCAATCTGTACAGTGAACGTATGTAATTTCAGTAGGCAATTTAGTTTGATCTAATAGTACCAGCGTATCTTTACGCCATTCAATATTAATCATAACTTCTCCTTCGATAAACTATTGTGTATCATTATGAGTTGATTATAGTTTAAAACCACCATATTCATGCATGCGATTATGAGCATCATAACGAGCATCCACATCGATTGCATCAATAGCTCCTAAGATAAGAGATTTTAGTTGAGCCGCCATATTGCCCATCATTTCTACAACTTCCGCATGTGTCAAAGCAGATTCAGAAATACCTGCTGCATAGTTGGTAATCATAGAGATCGTAGCATATGCCATTTCAGCTTCATTCGCTAAATTTACTTCCGGTACATTTGTCATACCTACTGTATCGCCACCGAGCATGTGGAACATTTTGATTTCTGCAGGAGTCTCAAAACGAGGGCCTTCAGTACATACATAGGTACCGCCATTATGTATCGTAAGGCCTTGTTCCGTACCTACCTTTTGAAGAATATCACGTAATTCAGGGCAGTATGGATTTGTTACATCAAGATGTGCCACTGGACGGTCCCCACCTTCATAAAACGTAGTGATGCGGTTCTTTGTGAAATCTAAGAATTGGTCAGTCAACACAAAATGACCTGGCTTAAAGTTCTCATTTAAAGAACCTACTGCTGTCGTGGAGATAATAAATGTAACGCCTAGTTTTTTGAGGCCCCAAATATTTGCACGATAGTTAATTTTGTGTGGAGGAATTGTGTGATCTTTACCGTGACGAGCTACAAAGATTACAGTTTTTCCGTGGTATGTACCTTGTACATAATCTATTTCACCATATGGTGTCATTAAGGATTCTTCATGAATATTTTCAAAGATGGACGGATCATAAACACCAGTACCACCAATTACGCCAATTGCACTCATTGTGACCTCCTATTATTAATAACTCTATCTTTTATTTTCTCATAGAATAGAAAAACAGGCTATAGGAAAAACCTAGTAGCCTGTATTTTTTCTACATATTATAAAGTTTTTATTGAATTGGACCTTTTGGGATGAACATATCTTGTAACTCTTCACGTGTGAAATGATATTTTTCATTACAATAATGGCAAACAAGCTCTGTTACGTCATCTTCCAAAATAGCATTCTTATCTTCTTCACGTAATGTCATTAGCACACTGGCAAAGCGATCATGACCACAACGACATTGGAAATGAATTGGTTCATTATATACTTCATTCACAGTTAAACCATCGAGAACGCGTTCCATAAGACCTTTACCATCTGGGTTTGCTTTCAAATATTCTGTAATAGGACCAAGTTCATTAATATTCTTTTCTACTTGTGCTAATGCTTCATCTGTAGCATCCGGTAAGGCTTGTACGATAAAACCTCCAGCTACAACCGTATGGTAATCTGGATCTACTAATACACCTAAACTAATCGTAGACGGTACTTGTTCAGATGCATATAAATAATATGCCAAATCCTCTGCTACTTCACCACTTTGAATCGGGCTTGTAGAAGTATAGTCTTGCGCTAACTGCGTGAAACGAGTCACTTGCACTTCCCCATTATGACCTACGGCAGCACCAACATCAAGCTTACCAGCATGCTTTAAAGGTACATCAACATGTGGCTCGTCTACATAGCCTCGAACCGTATTATCAGAGTATGCATCTACATGAACTACACCTAGTGGACCATCACCTTTGATACGAAGACTTACGTTTTCATGGTTTTTAAAATCACCAGCTAACAAAATAGCTCCCGTCATAGCACGACCTAAAGCAGCTGTTGCTACAGGCCATAAATCATGACGTACACGAGCTGTTTCAACTGTATCGGTTGTTACAGCTAAAGACATACGAACCCCTTCTCGGGTTGTAAAACGTTTTATATAATCCATTCTATCATTCCTTATTTCTACTGATTTTATTAAGGTATTACTTTTATATTGCTTATATAGTATATCATGTCAAATATTTAACTTTCAATAATAGAGAATATATGTTCGTCTAGTCTTATTTAAAATTAAAAGAACATATTTTCGATGATATAAAAACACCCAGTACCATAAGATACTGAGTGTTATATATACAATTCTTAGATTTGATCGATAAGGTTAACCATTTCGATTGCACCCATCGCACAATCATAACCTTTATTACCCGCTTTTGTACCTGCGCGTTCAATAGCTTGCTCAATGTTTTCAGTAGTTACTACACCAAACATAACAGGAATACCAGTTTCCAAAGATACATGTGCAATACCTTTAGCCACTTCGTTGCATACATAATCATAATGAGTAGTGGCCCCACGAATAACAGCACCTACACAAATAACTGCATCATAACGACCAGATAAAGCTGCTTTCTTAGCAATCAAAGGAATCTCATAAGCACCTGGAACCCAAATTACTGTAATATCCTCTTGTTTAACATCGTGACGAAGTAAACAATCTTCAGCGCCTCCGATTAATTTAGATGTAATGAACTCGTTGAAACGAGAACCGATAATAGCAAATTTCTTACCAGTACCTAATAAGTTACCTTCTTGAACCATCATTATGTTGACCTCCTCTATTCCATCTAAGGAAATATATATGTAACGACCGAGTTATATGGTGAAAGTTAATTAGTCTTCTAACATATGACCCATTTTTTCTTCTTTTGTTTTTAAATAGCCTGCATTAAATTTATTTGCAGCAATGATGAGTGGTACACGGCTAGTTACATTGATTCCCCAATGTTCTAAGCCATGACGCTTTTCGGGATTGTTAGTTAATAAGCGGATGCTTTTAATACCCAAGAAACGGATAATTTGAGCCGCTAAGGAATATTCACGCATATCTGCAGGGAAGCCTAATTGTTCATTTGCTTCTACTGTATCAAGGCCCTGTTCTTGTAATGCATAGGCTTTAATTTTATTGGTCAAACCAATGCCACGGCCCTCTTGTCGCATATATACAACAACGCCTTTGCCTTCTTTTTCAATAGCGCGCAACGCATTGTCTAATTGTTCGCCACAATCACAGCGCTTAGAACCAAATACATCGCCTGTTAAACATTCAGAATGAATACGGACAAGCACATTGCTACAATCTTGAACATTACCCTTTACGATAGCTAAATGCTCTTTATGATCTAATTCATTTTTAAATACAAAGATATTAAAATCACCAAATTTAGTAGGCAACTTAGAACAAGCACCAAGCTCAACCATATCTTCATGTTGTTTACGATATTCAATAAGTTCTGCTACAGAAGCAATTTTCAAATCATGCTCCTTAGCAAATTTCATCAAATCAGGTAAACGGGCCATGTCACCATCATCTTTTGTAATTTCACAAATAACGGCAGCCTCCTGTAAACCTGCTAAACGGCAAAGGTCGATAGATGCCTCAGTATGACCTTGACGTACCAGTACACCGCCCTCTTTATAGACAAGTGGGAACACATGACCTGGACGGCGAAAATCTTGAGGTTTTGCAGATGGATCTAATAATTTTTGGATTGTATAGGCACGCTCTGCTGGAGATACACCGGTTGTAGTATCTACATGGTCAACAGTAACAGTGAAAGCAGTTTCATGGTTATCAGTATTTTTAGTAACCATTGCAGGAATGCCAAACTTTTCTAACGCTTCGCGGCGCATAGGCGTACATACGATACCGCGAGCGTATTTAACCATGAAGTTAATGTTTTCTTGCGTCGCAAACTCTGCAGCAATGATAAGATCACCTTCGTTTTCACGGCTTTCATCATCAACGATAATAACAGGTTTACCAGTTTTAAGGTCTTGTAAGACTTCATTAATAGAATGTAATTGTTCGCTCATAGGAACGCTCCTTACTTATATAAATCCATTCTCTACTAAGAGGGATTGCATAGATTTTTTAGGCTTTTCTTCGGTAGGTTCACTACCAAGATTCATAAAATGACGAATATATCGTCCAGCAATATCCGTTTCTAAATTGACCTCTGTTCCAATATGAGTAAAACCTAAAATAGTTTCACTCAAAGTGTGAGGAATGATAGAGACGGAAAAACTACTTTCTGTTCGTCGCATAATTGTGAGGCTAATTCCATCGATGGTAATGGAGCCCTTATAGATAACATAATCCATAACGGATTTTGGAGTTTCGATAGTAAAGATAATGGCATTATCGGTTTGTTCACGATTAATAATACGACCTGTACCATCTACATGGCCTGCCACAATGTGACCACCAAATCTACCATTAGCAAGCATAGCTCGCTCTAAGTTGACTGGTTGATGGACTTTCAAATTAGTAAACGTAGTCATCTTAATGGATTCTGGCATCACATCCGCTGTAAATATACTATTGCCAATCGTTGTGGCCGTCAAGCACACCCCATTAACAGCTACGGAATCACCAACTTTTAAATCGCTAAAAATTTTTTCTCCTCGAATTGTTATGGTTAAGGATTTAGGGCCCTTTTTAATGTTCTCGACGCGGCCAATTTCTTCAACGATTCCCGTGAACATAAGCGCCCCTCCTTCCTTGACGATACGCTTCAATGCGAATGTTATTATCTAATACTTTAATCTTGGTGAAAGTTAGTTGTGGCGAAGCCTTTAAACTTTCAAAACCTCGACCTCCTACAGCTGGTGTTGCATCGTTACCACCAATAATGGTATTTCCAATATATGTTACGACCTTATCAAAGTTCTTCGTTTCCACAAAGGAACTGATAATTGCAGATCCACCTTCAACAAGAATAGATGTGTAACCTAGTTCACCTAGTTTTGTAAGAATATCATCGATAGATAATTTCTTAATATCAATCACAATGTCTGTGCTCTTGCTTTTACGAGTAGAAATAGATTCTACTACGGTTACTTGAGCACCAACTTGTTCTAATGCTTGTATCCGATCCTTAGGACAACCTTTAGATACGAATATATGAATCTTGCGATTATTTATTTCAAAGACGCGACTAGTAGTAGGTGTTCTACCAAGACTATCCAAGATAATTACATCTGGTTGATGAATCGTAATCGATTCATCAAGTATGCTTTTATCTAATAACGCATCTGATAATTCACTATCCGTTAAACGACAATTTAACTGTGGATTATCTGCCAAAATTGTACCAATTCCAACGAGCATGGCATCATGCGTGGCACGCAACACATGTCCATCGCGACGAGAGGACTCATTTGTAATCCATTGAGATTGTCCAGTAGATGTAGCAATTTTCCCATCTAATGACATAGCACTTTTTATAGTGACAAAAGGCTTACCTGTCTGTATATAGGTAAAGAAATGCTCATTTAGTTCAGCACATTCATCACTACATACGGGGCAAACAACCTTAATACCTGCTTCACGAAGTAACTCCATTCCCTTTCCAGAAACTAGTGGATTTGGATCTGTACTACCTACTATTACTTTAGCTATGCCAGCCTCAATGATACGAAGCGCACAAGGTGGTGTTTTTCCATAATGAGAACATGGCTCTAATGTTACGTATAAAGTAGCACCTTTGGCATTATCACCTGCTTGATTTAGTGCATGCACCTCAGCATGAGCTGTACCAGCTTTATGGTGATAACCTTCACCGATTATTGTATTATCTTTTACCACAACAGCACCAACCAAAGGATTTGGTGAGGTGTGACCTGTGGCTAATTTTGCCAGTTCAATGGCGCGCTTCATATATACTACGTCATCCACCATATCACCTCAATAAAAAAAGGACTATTACATAGTCCTTGGGTCATCATAAATGCGCACAACAAATGTGCCTCGTCTTTTCTCATCCAGACTCTACTGTCGGTATCGGAATTGCACCGATTCATACCAAAAAGGTTCGCGGACTTTACCGCCGGTAAGGAATTTCACCTATCCCCAAAGACTTATCTATTTTGTTTATGAATTAATAGTAACACTTTTATTAATGTTATGCAAGAATAATAGTTTTGTATTGAGAAAGAATATTAAATAATTTGATTAAAATATAATTTTTAGAACACAAATACTAGAATAATATAAATAATAATATATATTTACTTTTAATATAAACATATATAAACTATGTATACAGTAAATAGTAACTTTTATCACATAATTACAAGTTAAACAAGTCTAATATAGTATATATGGTTTGAATAACCATATTTTAATGATAGTAATTATTAAATATAGGTGATAATATGGCAAAAAAACGAATTTCTGATGTACTTATAGAAGTCTTAGCCAATGCGGGCATCGAACGCATTTACGGTATCACTGGAGATAGTCTAAACTCTGTAAATGATAGTTTACGCCGCAATGGTAAAATTGCTTTTGAACATGTACGACATGAAGAAACAGCAGCCTTTGCTGCCGGTGCAGAAGCATCCCTAACTCATAAACTAACTGTATGTGCTGGTAGCTCTGGTCCTGGCAACTTACACTTGATTAATGGTCTCTTCGACTGTCATCGCAATCGTGTTCCAGTATTGGCCATTGCTTCTCACATTCCTCAATCTGAAGTAGGTTTGAACTATTTCCAAGAAACACATCCAGAAAATCTATTCAAAGAATGTTCTTGTTTCTGCGAACTTGTATCCAATCCTAAACAAATGCCGGAAATTCTATTCCGTGCTATGAACGCTGCTGTTGGTAACCAAGATGTTGCAGTTATCGTTCTTCCTGGTGACGTTGCCGTTATGGAAATGGAAATTGACGAATTACCTGTATGGACCCCACCTCGTTTACCTCATATCGTTCCACAACGAGAAGATATTGAAGAAATGGCTGCTCATTTAGAAACAGGCAAACGTATTACCCTATTCTGTGGTGCCGGCTGTGAAGGTGCCCATGACGAAGTGGTAGAATTAGCAAAACGCTTGCAAGCACCGGTTGTACATGCTTTCAGAGGTAAAGAATGGGTTGAATGGGATAATCCATATGATGTAGGTATGACTGGCCTATTAGGCTATACATCTGGCTACCGTGCTATTGAACAATGTGATACATTGGTAATGCTTGGTACAGACTTCCCTTACCGTCCATTTTATCCAGAAAATGCGAAAGTAATACAAGTAGATAGAGATCCTAGTGCTTTAGGTCGTCGCGTACCTCTTACACAAGGTATCATTGGTACTGTAAAAGATACGTTAAAAGAATTATTACCTCTTGTAGACCAACGTGGTGATACTGAATTTATCGACACAGTGCGTAAAGCGTACACTAAATTTAGAGGTGATTTAGATAGTTATGCCGTTGCCGAGCCAGATGGTGTAGCAATTCACCCTCAATACTTCGTAAATCGCCTCAATAAACTAGCAGCAGAAGACGCGATCTTTACCTTTGACGTAGGGACTCCAGTTATTTGGACTGCTCGCCATCTAAAAACAAATGGTAAACGCCGTATTTTAGGATCCTTTAGCCACGGCTCCATGGCTAATGCTATGATGCATGCTATTGGCGCTCAAAATGCTTGTCCAAATCGTCAAGTCATCTCCCTCTCTGGTGATGGTGGCTTTACAATGATGATGGGCGAAATGTTAACATTAAAACAACTTAACTTACCTATTAAAATCTTTGTATTCAATAACGAAGAACTTAGCTTTATCGCTATGGAAATGAAGGCTTCCGGCTATCTAGACTACGCTACAGACTTTGTAAATCCAGATTTCGGTAAACTTGCTGAAGCTGCTGGTATCAAAGGTGTGAGCATTCATAACTCTAGCGAAGTTGATGAAAAAATCATGGAAGCCCTTAACCATAATGGCCCAGTCATCGTTAACGTTCGCGTAGATAAACAAGAACTTGCTATGCCTCCTAAAATTGCATATCAACAAGCTAAAGGCTTTAGCAAATATTTAATAAATGCAATCCTTGATGGCCGTGGTACAGAGCTTAAAGAAATGGCCAAAACAAACTGGATGAAATATAAATCCTTATACTAATATTGCAAAATTTACAAAATCTGCCAAAATAAATAAACTGCAAAACTTTCAAAAAGAGGGGTCATCATTCGATGATACCTCTTTTATTGCATAATTTTAATCATATACTGTTATAAAACCTTCAGTCCAGCCCCTTAAATTGAGAGTAATTGTATCAATTCCTAAACAATCTAAACCATATACTTTAAATATATCCCAGGTCTTATACCACTTTAATGCTTTCTCTGCATATTCTAAAGTGCTAAATAAACCTATGTATCCAGAACATGTATAATAATCATCTATATCATAATCATACCAAACACCATAAACTTTATTGTTTATTATTTCATAACTAACTTCATTACCTATATGAGCACAATCATTTAAATAGTGAGTTGTTATAGAAAAAGAATTATCATTTAAATCAGAAAACCCAACTAATTTTTTAGACTCAGCTATTGTCGATTCAGCCAATGAAATATCCGTAAAAAATCCCAAACCAAAATACTCTGTATAAGGTAACATTTCATTTCTTTTATAGTGTGCTAAAGCTTCATATATTGGAACTCTCATAACTAACCCACTCACTGTAATATAAAAATAATATAAATATGACATTTTAATTATTTCTATCTATAATAATCGTCCTCGTAGTCACCTTTATACCGTAATCGATCGACCTCTGATGGGGACAGTATATTCCCCTCTTCATCAACATATTCTCGGAATTCGTTAAAGTATACTCCTGGAATATCTGATGCTTCTAGATTAGGCATATCCTCTAACTCAACATCCCAAAGTTCTATTTCATCCACTTGATTTTGAAGTCGCTCTATCATATTCCAAAACTCCCTAGTATCAATGATATATATTAACTGTATTGTAACAAAATATATAAAAATAAGCACTATATTCCTCTTTAGGTGTATAGTGCTTACTTTGTATGTAGTTTTTTTTGTATTAAATTATGCCCCAAAGAGTGACATTTGTTCATCTTCAGGTAGTTCACCACAGCATTTGAGGTCTTTCATAAGATCAATGATGGTATTTGATACTTTACAACGGCGTTGTAAGTCTTTTAGAGATGTAAATGGACGTTCATTTCTTTCCTCGACGATAGCATCAGCCACTGTTTCACCAAGTGAATCAATAGCTAAGAATGGTGGCAATAAAGCTCCATCCTTAATGCTAAAGCGTCTAGCTTCAGAATGTTGAATATCTACATTAATAAAACGATAGCCTCGTTGATACATTTCCATAGATACTTCCAAGGCACTCATAAGGTCCTTGTCTTTAGGGCTGGCAGCACGATCAAGAGCCTTGATACGGTTAAACTCGGTCAATTGTGTTTTAAGGTCTCCTGTCATGATTCGTAAGTCGAAGGCTTTCGCGCGAATGGAGAAATATGCTGCATAGAATGCCAATGGATGGTATACCTTAAACCATGCAATACGGAAGGCCATCATTACATATGCTACCGCATGGGCCCTTGGGAATAAATAGGAAATCTTTTTACAAGACTCAATAAACCATTCAGGAATATTATTTTCACGCATTTCTGCTTCAAATTCCGTTGTAGCTTGACCTTGTTTATTTCGTTTTTCAATCCCCTTCCCTTTACGTACGTTTTCCATAACGAAGAAGCTGTGCTTTCTATCCATACCACGATGAATCAAGAAGTTCATTACGTCGTCACGGGTGGAAATAGCTTCGTTTAACTTACAAGTTCCATTTTTAATAAGGTCTTGCGCATTATCGAGCCATACATTCGTACCATGAGAGAAACCAGAGATACGTACTAAGTCAGAGAAGGTTTGCGGACGAGAGTCTTCCAACATGCCCCGTACAAACTTCGTACCACATTCTGGTACGGCTAAGCTGGCTACCTGGTCACCTTGCAATTGTTCAGGTGTTAAACCAATCCCCTCTGTAGAGGAAAACAAGCTCAATGTCTTTGGATCATCAAATGGTATTGTCTTAGCATCGATACCTGTCAAATCCTCTAGCATACGAATAATTGTGGGATCATCATGGCCCAGAATATCAAGCTTAGTCATACGACCTTCGATGGAGTGATAATCAAAGTGTGTCGTTAATACGCCACTTTCCTTTTTATTCGCTGGATGTTGTATGGGCGTAAAATGATGCACATCCATATCTCGAGGACATACCATAATACCACCAGGGTGTTGTCCCGTAGTATTCTTTACATTTGTAAAGCCTTTCGCTAAATGTTCAAAGAATCCATTGCGGGCTTGTATATCTCGAATTTCGGCGTATTTTTTAACATAACCAAAAGCAGTTTTATCAGCTATAGTACCAATTGTACCGGCTTTAAATACATTGTCACGACCAAATAGTTCTTCCGTATATTTGTGAGCTTTTGCTTGGTAATCACCGGAGAAGTTAAGGTCAATATCTGGAACCTTGTCACCTTCAAAACCAAGGAAAATTGCAAATGGAATATCATGTCCATTTGTTTGTAAAGCATGACCGCATTCAGGACAGTCTTTACGAGGCAAGTCAAAGCCCCCTGCATATTCACCCTTTTCAAAGAATTCTGAATATTTACAGTTAGGGCATACATAATGAGGCGGTAATGGGTTTACCTCTGTAATCTCAGACATGGTAGCGGCAAAGGATGACCCTACGGAACCACGGGAACCTACGAGATACCCATCATCAAGAGATTTTTTTACCAGCTTATGAGCGATGTAATACAATACGCCGTAACCATTGGAAATAATACAATCCAATTCATAATCGAGACGTTCTTGTACGACACGAGGCAATGGATCACCATAAATAGCCTTCGCATTTCTATAGCACATTTCTGTGAAAGCTTTGTCAGCACCTTCAATCTTAGGTGAATATGTACCATCAGGCACTGGCTTAATATCTTCAATGCTATCATTAATAGCACGTGTATTAGTAACGACTACTTCGTATGCTTTCTCTTCGCTTAAATAAGGGAAGGACGCAAGCATTTCATCTGTAGTACGTAAATGTAAATCTGGCTGTTCGTTTGCATCTGGATAACCACATGCAGTTAACATGATTTCACGATAAATTTTTTCTTCTGGTGTCAGGTAGTGAACGTCACAAGTAGCACATACAGGTTTGTTTAAGGCTTCTCCTAATTCGATAACGGTCTTATTCATATCAATAAGTGCCTGCTCGTCGGGCATGAGACCTTTACGAACCAAAAACGTATTGTTAGTATGTGGTTGAATCTCAAGATAATCGTAGAAGGATGCTACTTCCAAAAGCTCTTCTTTTGTAGCTCCACGAACAATGGATTGCATAAGCTCCCCTGCTTCACAGGCAGAACCGATGATAATACCTTCACGATGTTCTTCAATAACGGAGCGAGGCAAACGCGGACGAACTTTGTAATGTTCAAGGTGAGAAATGGAAATCATTTTATATAAATTACGCAAACCAACCATATTCTTAGCTAATAAAATAATATGGTAACGTTTATCTTTTTCTTTCTTTTTCTTTTTATCTAGTACAGGCTCTTCATCTTTTATTACCGTTTCATCTTCGATGAGGTAACCTTCTACACCATAGATAACTTTAACACCTAACTCCTTACCAAGAGCTTGCGCTTCTGGGAAGGCTTGTACTACGCCATGGTCCGTAATAGCCACCGCAGGATGGCCCCATTTTTTAATTGTTTTAAACAAGTCTTTTACAGATACAAGAGCATCTTTATCACTCATCTTGGTATGTAAGTGGAGTTCCACACGAGAGTCCGGACGATTTTCAGTTCGTTCCACACTAGTAGTTTCTATTGCTTCAATACTGCGAATAGAAAGAATATAATCCTTGTCAAAACGATCATCAAAGCTAACACTACCTTGTACGCGAACCCGTTGTAAGCCTTTTAGTTGTTTTAGTAATTCATCCCCTTCTTCAGGACTGTTCGTAAACTTGATAAATTTAATGCTATTTGTATCATCTACAATGCTGCCGTTAACGATACTTTTACCCGTCTTAGTATCACGTTTATCTAAACCAACAAAGACACCTTCAAAAATTACACTAGGTGTATCCAAGGTGCCCATGATTTTAGATGTGACCCCTTCAATTTTAGGTCCTAAAATCATGCCTTCATCAGTAGGTGCATCCTTTGGTACACGACGAGGATATTTACCATCCCCTTCACTTCCTTTAGCCGTAGATTTTGTAGTTTTTTTAGGTCCAAAGCCTTTGCTTGCTTTAGGTGTACTGCTCACAGATGCGATAGTATCACTACTGCTAGATTCGGCAGCCGTATGATTAGAACGAGACACAACAACTGGACTATTGTTGAAATAGCCTAATTCAATAGCTTCTACAAATGGGGCAAAATCATCTTCGTCTACATCATCATATTCATGTTGTTGGTCATAACCCGCAAAAGACTTGCCTCTAGGTTCTTGATTTTTAGCCTCTTCAGCTTCACGTTGTGCTTCAGCCGCTTCAATCCATTCACCAGCACCACAGCCACCGCCATAATAATAGGTATCTAACCCTTCACCCGTTTCAGTATCTACTTTCCAAGCAAAGCAACAAGCTGTATCTGTATTTGTTGGAATATCATCAAAAGAGATATTTTTTTCCTTATACCATGCAGACAACCTTTCACGTAGACTAAGCAATGTGGAAAATGCAGAGTCTGCTGCTTGAATCGTCACATGTTGGCTATGACAGTTCACATAGAAGGATGATTTCTTATTCTGTTTTGGTACAACACGATAACGTACTTTCATTTTTATCCCTTATACCCACAGTAGGTAATACATAAATCTCTAAATCGCCAAATATCGCCCTTGCTGCTACGGCTATCTAATATAATCTCATAAAGCCCTTTTAATAAAGCTCGTAGAGCCTTAATTGAAATTCTCGGACTCGCCTCGTAAGCTAGCTTAATCGGATATGGTTTAAATGACGAATCATGATCCTTACATAAGTTTTGTATGGCTTGAACAGACATACCCACTTGGCGACATTCGCTAACTAGCAACTGTAAACGTAATTGCCCCTCAATATAGCTCATAGCACGGTCTAATTCTTTATAGCCGAACATAAATGGAAATAGTTCAAGTAATGTATCGATATCTCTTTTTAATAGAGCCTCTTTAAAAGTAAAAATGTTTTTGGCTCCATAGTCACTACCGTTTTCTTCGAGAAATTCTTTGGTAATAACCTTTTCCCCAGTAATCTGTAAAAAATATCGGTCAAACTCAGTTCTCATAAAAGAAACAGGTACCTCTTGCCACAAATCAATGAGATGAGCCACATATTCCTGTGCATCAGGCGTCATTTTAAAGCCGTTAGACGTACAGTACTGACGTATCCACATCACGAGGTCTGCCCCTTCAAGACGCTTACATTGATGATTTGGTATTTTTTCTAAAATCTCTTTATTCTGCTTAATACGTTTATCAATCATATCATGATAAATCAAAACGATAGGATTATCTCCATTATATTCCAAGAGGAGTTCATACAATGGAATCCAAGCATCACTATTTTTGCCACTTTTACGAATGATAGGCAAATTAACTAAACAGAAGACCTTTTGATCGCCAAAAAGTGAATCTTCACATAGTTTTTCACTTATTTTTTGTGGGCCCACCTCATCATCTAATACAGTCACTGGAAGGTCTGGATAGGCACTTAAAAATTTACGTTTTTCTTCTTCAATTAATTGTGGTTCGTCGCCATAGATGAGTTGAATATGTGCCATGTTCCCTCCTTTCACAGATAGATATCTTTAATAAAGCTGTATCCCATTATATACATATGTTCTGATGATGGATCCACATCGCGTAAAGCACCATGAGGACTACTAAACAAAACAGTACTACGCGGTGAAATACGATCAATTTCATGCATTACACTAAATCGACTCGTTATAAATAAAACATTAGCCTTATCATTTAATTTTAGATTTTTTTCTCTACTTTGTCCATTATATACGACTATTTGGTTCATACCATTTTTATATATTACCCTTGCCGAACCGTTACTGTGAAAGTACTTAACTTTTACCATTCTAGGATTCATGCCATATGCCCTAATAGTTTGATTAATTAGACTTTCATTAGGCATTGTTTTAATATAATCTGGTGCATCGATTAACAAATATGCCTGTTCATGGTTTGGTGCTATACACAGCAGCACATTACACTGTTTCATAGGAATATAATGGATTAACGTATTCTTGTGATGATGAGTCACATAGTATGAAACACCATAGGCTGCAACCATGCATAATAAGGACATTACTACATATACAGTATACTTCTTCTTATGTGTCAAAAAGTACGTAAACAGACCTAGTAAAGTATAATATACATAAACACAATAAAGATGCATCATACCAAGCCAAAGTAAACTATCACTACTCCCTAAGACATGATTTAAATATAACGATATGCGTAATAGTACATCTATCAAAGACCATGGAAAAGATATAGACATTACATAGCTAATAACAGTGCTTATAAAGATTAAAATGATGGATATATCTAATATAGGTGCTACTATGCAAGCTGCTAATAAACTAGCAATACTAATATAGTGAAAGTAATACAGCTGTAGCGGCAAGATGAGCAACTGTGCTGACACACATAAAACAAGGGGTGTTTTAATCCATTTTGGTAGCCATTGTATCCGTTCATATAGTACCTTCCCCCATATAAGTAAACCATAGGTTGCACCAAAGGATAGTTGAAAGCTTACATCAAACAAAGAAAAAGGATCATATACAAGACATAGTATAGCGCATATACATAAAGCCTGTTTAGCTTGATATAATCGTCCTTTTACATAAGCCATGCACATGAGTATACTCATCATCGTTGCACGTATAACAGGTGCATCTCCACCAACGATACAGCAATATATACAAGCTACTAATATACCTAAAATTAAGCATGTGCGCTTCCCTAATTTAACGAGTCTTCCTAAACCGTAAATTAAGGCTAATAGCAGTGCAATATGTGAGCCAGAGATAGATAAAATATGGATGAGACCCGTATAAGCAAAATCTTTCATTCGCTTTTCCCCTAGCTCACTATAATGACCACCCAAGCATAAGGCTTGTGCTAATACCTTTTGTGGACCATCTAGATTACTAGCAATATTTTTTTCAATAGATTCTCGTATTTGACCACATAAATATAAACTTTTTCCATATAGTTTTTCAGAAAATGTTTCTTTAAAGTGGAATGCTTGTAAATCTTTATTAGTAGCAGATCGATATACACCATCATAGATTCGACCTCTTGTATTAGAGCTCATATATCTGCCTCTAAGATTAATGCGTCCTTCCTCTTCAATGAGAAATAAGCTTTTTGGTGTACCTTCAATTATTGCTTGTTCCCCTAGCCGTATTGTATACTTTGTAGCAGATACCTTTGAGTAAATCTGTAATCGACCCTGTGCCTTAATATAGTCATTTTTAGCAGAATCTTTATAGGGATGTAATCCATGTAACTCTACATTATATTTGTAATATTCCTGTCCATCTAGATTTACTATTTCAGGAGATGATACAACAGTACCTAGATATTCTCCTTCTTGCTGTAAATAGTATGATGTATAGCTACTATAATTAATAATTTGTAAGTCTGTATGATAATAGGATAATCCCATTGCAGCAAAAACTAATATTAATAAATTGGCATATAAACGCCACCTACAATAAGATTGCATTATTTTAATAACAGTTACACCAATAATAGCTAAGGCAATCGCAAAAATATAATGCATTTGACTAAGTACGGGATAATATTTACCATATCCTAATATAGTGCCAATTATTATAGATCCCAATATAGTATGTGCCCATTGGCTATAAGTTATAAATGGCTTTGTATTAACTAAAACTTGAGTATTGAAGATTGATTCCTCAAACGCTCGTTCTGTATTCCTAAATTTAGATTGTAATTTTATCTTTAATCTTCTTAAATACGCCATCACCGATGCCCTTCACCCCCTTGATACCTTCAACGGATGTAAAGGGTCCTTTTTGTGAACGATACTCTTCAATTCTTTTTGCCATAGCGGGTCCTATGCCTGGTAATGCATCAAGATCTTTTGCAGAAGCTGTATTGATATTAATTTTGTTACCGCGCAATAAAACCTCTGGATTGCCGTGGAAGTTAAATACTATGTGGATATGATCTCCCGCATTAACCGACTTTGCCATATTAACTGATTCTACATCAGCATAAGGTAATAGCCCACCTGCTAACTGAACTACATCACCTACAGTAGCACTACTTTCAAACTCATATAAACCAGGTGAAACTACGGCGCCCGTAATATAAGCTATAGGTTTGTTGGATGTTTGTTCAACAGTTGATATAGAAGAATTTCCATCTATTGCTCCTTCAACTAAGACAGAATCGCTTTCATCTGTTATAATAGGCCATAGGAAATAAATTCCTACTAAAACACATAGGATTAATATAATTGTCATATATGGCTTCAATTTTACTTTCATAGTGCACCTCCTACTGAAAGAATTCCCTATGAAAAAGTAAACTCCTATCGTTGACTCTATTGGTCACACCAGCAGGAGTTTCATAATTGATGTCGAATATAAGGAGATACAATGAATCAAGAAACATTAAAAAAATACGCCCATACCTTGTTAAAATATGGCGTAAATTTACAAGAAGATCAAACTCTTGTTATTTCTGTAGATGTGGAAAACAAAGACTTTGCAGTTATCGTCACAGAAGAAGCATATGAATTAGGTGCCAAAGAGGTTGTCCTCAACTGGAGATGTTCTCCAATCGCTCGTCAACATTTATTACATGCTAAGGAATCTGTATTACAAAGACCGGCTAACTGGATTCCTGAATTCTACAAGCAATACATCGATGATAAGGCCGCTTTCTTATCTTTGATTAGTGCGAATCCAAAAGCGTTAGAAGGTATTCCAACAAATCGTATTTCACTACAATCTCGCAACTTAAATAAAGCTTTATCCTTCTACCATACAGCGATTATGAAGTCCTCTGTTACGTGGTGCGTTGCTTCTGTACCAACTGTTCTATGGGCAGATTTACTTGGCTATGAAGGTACAGATGAAGAGAAAATTGAACAACTATGGGCTACCCTATTAAAACTTTGCCGTATTGAAGGTGTAGAACCGAAAGACACATATCGTCATCACATGGCAAAATTGCGTCACCGCTGTGAAGCATTGAATAAATTAGACTTAAAGGCATTGCGTTATACTTGTAAAAATGGTACTGACCTCTTATTAGAATTACCAGAAGGTCATATATGGCTAGGTGGTGAAGAATCTTCAAAAGATGGCACTATTTTTAATGCCAATATTCCTACAGAGGAAGTTTTCTCCGCACCCCAATATAATGGTGTTAATGGTATTGTATACAGCACAAAACCTTTAATTTACCATGGCAATACTATTTCTGATTTCTCCTTTACTTTCAAAGAAGGTAAAATCGTTGATTATACTGCAAAAGAAGGTTATGAAGTATTAAAAGAGTTAATAGAAACCGATGAAGGCTCCCACTACCTCGGCGAAGTTGCTTTGGTGGACCACTTCAGCCCAATTAGCCAATCTAACCAAATTTTCTACGAAACATTGTTTGATGAAAATGCATCCTGCCATTTAGCGATTGGTGCATCTTATCCTACATGCCTCAAAAATAGTGATGGTTTATCTGAAGAAGAATTAAAAGAACGTGGCCTTAACTACTCCTTAACACATGTAGACTTTATGATTGGTGATGAACATATGAATATTAAAGGCTACACTCGTGATGGCCAAGAAGTAGACATTATGATTGATGGCCGTTTACAAGTATAAACATGACTACAGTGTAATCCTACATTGGATGATAGTAAAAACTGTACGTTCAATCTAACGGATCTGGTTGATATCAATTTATAATAGAAAACTACATATAAAAGAGCCCCTATATACAAGCGTATATAGGGGCTCTTATTAGTGGTAAAAAATTATTATATCACAATGTAATATTCAATGTGCGGCCTGTAGATTTGTATTCAATAATGTCTACACCTGCGGTTTTCAACATCCGTTTGGATGCTTTTACTTCTTTTGTATCCTTATAGAGATCATCGCGATAGATAACGGCTTTAATACCACTTTGAATGATGGCTTTCGCACATTCATTACATGGGAAAAGCGTTACATATATTTTAGAGCCCTCTAAAGAACCGCCACGATAATTCAAAATTGCATTCAGTTCACTATGTACGGTATAGAAATACTTATTATCATCAGCTGTATCACGTTCCCATGTGAAATCATCATCACTGCAATTCAAAGGCATACCATTATAACCAATGGACAAGATTTTATTATCATTACTAACAATACATGCACCAACTTGTGTATTTGGATCCTTAGAACGTTGTGCTGCCAAAATGGCAACACCCATGAAGTATTCATTCCAGGAAATATAATCGCTACGTTTTGCCATAATTACCTCACTTAAAATAAGCCCCCTTCTACCTATGTAGTTGGGGGCTTACAATATTAAACAAATAGAATATCCTTATTTAACAACGATATTTACAAGTTTACCAGGTACGTAAATAACTTTTACGATATTCTTACCTTCTATAAATTCTTGAACACGGCTAGATTCTTTGGCCAATGTTTCTAATTCTTCTTTTGTAATACTTACGGAAACAGTAAGTTTATCACGAACTTTACCATTTACTTGTAATACTACTTCTACTTCATCTACAACGAGAGCTGCCTCTTCGTATACAGGCCATTTTTCAGTATGGATGGATGTAGTTTCACCCAATTCATGCCACAACTCTTCTGTCATATGAGGAACAAATGGTGCTAAAAGAAGCAATAAGGAATGTGTCAATTCATTAGCTAATGCGCTATTGATTGTTTCTGCTTTATCCTTATGAGCGTACATAGCATTTACAAGTTCCATGATAGCAGAAATAGCAGTATTGAAGTTGAAGTTGTTATCGAGGTCTTCTGTTACCTTTTTGATAACACGGTGTAATTCACGACGCAATCCGAATTCGTCTTTTGTAAGATCACCAGTTACATTTTTCTTAGCCTCTTCGTTGTACGCATCAACAATACGCCATACACGGCCTAAGAAACGATAAGAACCTTCAACACCTTGGTCAGACCAATCAAGGTCACGATCTACAGGCGCTGCGAATAGAATAAACAAGCGAGCAGTATCTGCACCATAAGTATTGATAATTTCTTCAGGAGAAACTACATTACCTTTAGATTTAGACATTTTACTGCCTTCTTTAAGAACCATACCTTGTGTCAACAAGCCACGGAATGGTTCATTTGCATCGATAAGGCCTAAATCGTGAATAACTTTCACAAAGAATCGAGAGTACAATAAATGCAAGATAGCATGTTCAATACCACCGATATATTGGTCTACATTCATCCAGTAGTTAGCGATTTTTTTATCGAATGGAGCTTGATCGTTTTTAGCATCTGCATAGCGCAAGAAATACCAAGAAGAATCGATAAATGTATCCATTGTATCTGTTTCACGACGTGCAGGGCCACCACACTTAGGACATGTAGTATTTAGGAAGCTTTCAGATGTAGCTAATGGAGATACGGCACCAGATTCAAATTTAACATTCTCTGGCAAGCGTACTGGCAACTCTTCTTCAGGAACGAGTTGTTCACCACATTTTTCACAATATACTACAGGAATTGGCACGCCCCAGTAACGTTGACGAGAAATCAACCAGTCACGAAGGCGGAAGTTTACTTTACCTTCACCAATACCGCGTTCATTAAGAGCAGCTGTAATATTTTTACGAGCCTCTGCAGATGTTTGGCCGTTATAATCGCCAGAGTTAACTAGAATGCCATCTTCATGGTACCATTCTTGCCATTTTTCAAGGCTATATTCTTCGCCTTCACAAGCTACAACCTGTTTAATTGGCAAATCGTATTTATGAGCAAATTCCCAGTCACGTTCATCATGTGCAGGAGAACCCATTACAGCGCCTGTACCGTAGTCTACTAATACATAGTTAGCAATCCAAACCGGTACTTGTTCGCCAGACATAGGGTTTACTGCATAAGAGCCTGTGAACATACCTTCTTTAGGTGCCTCTGTAGATGTACGGTCGATATCGCTCATATTCCGCATACGTGTAATAAAAGCTTCTAATTCAGCTTTATTAGGAGCGTTTTCAATAATGCGTTCTACATATGGATGTTCAGGAGCCAGTACTACATAGCTTACGCCATAAATTGTATCTACACGGGTCGTATACACAGATACACGTTCATTAATAGACGGTACTTCAAAGGAAAACTCCGTACCTTCTGAGCGGCCAATCCAATTCTTTTGCATCAATTTAACGCGTTGTGGCCAGTGATCAAGAGTATCCAAATCAGTTAACAAGCGATCTGCATATTCAGTGATGCGCAAGAACCATTGAGACAAGTCTTTTTTCTCAACTGGGTTATCACAGCGCCAGCAAGCACCATCGATGACTTGTTCGTTTGCCAATACAGTATGACAAGTTTCACACCAGTTTACTTTAGCTTCTTTTTTGTACGCTAAGCCTTTTTTATAAAATTGTTGGAAGAACCATTGAGTCCATTTATAGTAATCTTCTTTGCAAGTCGCTACTTCACGGTCCCAATCGTAGGACAAACCAAGAGCTTTTTGTTGTAATTTCATGTTCTCGATATTATCAAGAGTCCATGTTTTAGGTGCAATACCATGTTTGATAGCCGCATTTTCAGCAGGCATACCAAAGGAGTCCCAGCCCATTGGATGCAACACGTTGAAGCCCTTCATTTTTTTGAAACGAGCTACTACGTCACCGATGGAATAGTTACGCACGTGACCCATGTGTAAGTTACCAGATGGGTACGGGAACATTTCTAATACATAGTATTTTTCTTTAGATTCATCATATTCTGTTTTAAATGTATGGTTATCTTCCCAATACTGTTGCCACTTTTTTTCAATATCTTGGGCTACATACTTTTCGTTCATGTAGGGGCCTCCTCATATGGTCAACCTCATAGGTTGCCATTTTATAATTAATATTTTTATTTTACTACGTACTGTAAAAGCAGTCAAACACTAGCGTTTTACGACTTGAATAGTTTTTATTAAATCATTTTTAGGGCTTGTATTTTGATCAGAACTATGACTAGTATATAAATCATTTTGCTCTTTAACAGTTTGTTTATTGTGTTCTTTTCTAGCTTTAGCCTCTTCTTCTAAGCGTTTTTTCTCAGCTTTTACTTTTTCAACTTCTTCTTTTGCTTTGCGTTTAGCAGCTTCTTTCTCTTCTTTAGCTTTCCGTTTTGCTTCCGCTTTAGCTGCTTTTTCTTTTTCTTTTTCTTCTAAGCGTAATTTGTATTGTTCAAGCTTTGTTAATGGTTTAGCTTCTTGAACTACAGGTTCAGGAACAACTGCTGTAGGAGATTTAGGAATACCACGTCCTAAGTCTTTTTCTTGAATCATAGTAATCGTAGAAATATCTTCAAACCCTTTACGCCATGCTGCAAACCCACCAAGGTGTAATTCTTTTACCAGATCAAGTTTTAAGCCTAACGATGTATTATCTTCAAACCAAATACGATCTGAACCAGAAGCTGTTGGAATAGATAAATAGTATAACTTTAATCGATCGTCCCAAGTCATTTTATCTCTGTAATTAGCAAAGTAATTACTTGTATTCTTCATAGCCAATGTCTCGCTTTTTGCATAACCATTCGTTTCATGCCATAAGCGCATATAGAATGGTACGCCTAATATTAACTTTTGAGAAGGAACTTCAGATAGCATTCTTTCTGTATGACTACGGACCCAAGGATAACTTGCAACAGGACCTGCAGTAGTACTCTTAGCCCAAGTTTCGTCATACGCCATAAGAACTACATAATCTACTGTATCTGCCAAAGCTTTACGGTTATACACTAATGACCATTCTGGACTATCAGAATAGCCAGTCACATCGATAGAAGTTTTAATATTATACTGATGTAAATGATTAGACAAATATGCTACAAATGTTGTTAAACGATCACGATCAGCATAATTAATGTTTTCAAAGTCAAAGTTATAACCATCAAACCCATATATATAGGCATATTGAACAAGGTTATGAGCAAATTTCTTCCATACCGATTGATCCGACAAAATACCACTTGTAAAATTAGAGTCAAACCGATTAGTAATTAACGGCCAAATATGATAGCCTTTATCCTTATACGCTTTCACATAATCAATATTTACATTTGAACTTGCTTCTAAACCTAAGCTATGCAATTTAAACCAACTTGGAGAAATAATATTATCACCACTCGTATTGAGTTTTGCCTGATACGGAATTCCCTCTGTTGTCCATGGATCAAAAGCCCAAGCCAATGGTGTTTGCAATGTATAAGGTGCTTTCACCGTAGATGCTTCTGGTGCAGGTCCTAAAATAAGTTGACCATTATTTTTTGTATAACTAACACCCAGCATAGCTGGCTCAGACTCAATATCTACATAGGATATACCATCTTTTTTGGTAATGGGCAATTTAACAGGTTCACCTACGGCTGCAGGATTTAAAATAACCGTATCACCTTGTAATTCACTTTGTGGAATATATACTGTATATGCTGTTTTATATTGATTTGCTTCGTAATGACGTGTAGTAGTGGCTAAAAATTGATCTAATGGTACCAATACCTCTGCTTGTACGATTGTACTAGATAATGCAGACATTACTAAAGCTGTTAATGATTTTATAATAGTAGATTTACGAATCATGTACTCTCCTAATTCTAGGTCCCATACTGGGATACAATACCAATCTCTATATTATACCATATTATATATAGTTCATCTCTTTTCTTGCATGAAGGATATATGTAATTTATAATTTAATTTATGTACTAATAAAAAATTATCACATAAGGAGTTTTGTATGCATCAATATTTATTTTTCATAGGGGACTTCCCTATTAGAGCCTATGGTACCATGTTAGCTTTGGCTATCATTTGTGGTGCCTCTGTTGCCTATGTACTTTTGAAAAAGGATGGCCGCGGTTGGCATGAACACATCATCGACTTTTCCATTACTGTAGCCGTAGCTGGTCTCATCGGTGCTCGTCTATGGGACGTATTCTTCTTTGATTGGGATTATTACGGTAATCATTTATTAGAAATTCCCTTTGTTTGGCAAGGAGGTATGGCCATTCAAGGTGGCGTGGTACTAGGCACAATTGCTGGCTATTGGTATCTTCGTAAAAACAAAATTGACTTTTGGGCTTTTGCCGATTTATTTGCCCCTGCATTGATTTTAGCTCAATCGGTAGGCCGTATGGCAAACCTTTTAAACGGTGATGCTTTCGGTCATCCTACGGGTGGTAATTATGGTATTATCTATCCTGAAAGTACCCTTGCCTATCGCACCTACGGTAATCAGCCGCTTTGGCCTGCCGAAGTATGGGAAGGTCAAATTGATATTCTCATCTTTGTAGCCCTTCTATTATTTGGATCTTTCAAACATGCTAAGGGCCAAGTGTTCGTACTATATGCCATTCTCTATTCTACGGCTCGCTTCTTCTTAGAGTTCTTACGTGGCGATTACGTAAACTTAACGCTAGGTTTAAAATCTGCTCAAATGACGAGTTTAATAGCCATCATTGTAGGTATCTGTGTATTCATTTATCTAGGCTATCTTGAAAAGAAAAATCAAGCTGTTATAGTAGCTACAGAATCAACAACAAAAACTAAAAAACGTAAATAATAAATACAAAAATACTTAACAAAAAAGTCCTACACTCATGGGTTTTACCTATGAATGTAGGACTTTTACTATTTTTTGAAATAAAACTATTTCTTAAAAGGCTATTTCTTATAAATTTTCTTTAGCTTTTAGAGCATCCAGTTCTTCTAAAGCACGATTTGCAATCAGTGCATTTTTTTCTTTTTTCTTGCGTACTTTTTGAGGCCATGGATCCATGATGCCAAAGTTGACATTCATCGGTTGGAAGTTAGAGCCTTCGTAGTTAGAAATATAGTGACTAAGGGAACCGATAGCCGTCGTCTTAGGAAACTCAATAAATGGTTGTTCCTCTAAGTAACGGTCTACTTGTAGGCCTACCATTAGACCACTAGCAGCAGATTCTAAATAACCTTCAACTCCAGTCATTTGACCAGCAAAGAATAAACGCGGTTCCTTTTTAAGCTGGAATGCATGATTCAATAACTCAGGAGAATTGATATACGTATTGCGATGCATAACACCATAACGAATAAAATCGGCATTTTCAAGGCCTGGAATCATACCGAATACACGCTTTTGCTCGCCCCATTTTAAATGAGTTTGAAAGCCTACCAAATTAAACATGGTACCTTCTTTATTCTCCTTACGCAATTGCACAACTGCATAAGATTCCTCATCGGTGCGTTTATCCACTAAGCCCACAGGCTTTAAGGGCCCATAACGCAATGTATCTTCCCCACGGCTCGCCATAATTTCTACGGGCATACAGCCTTCAAAGTAGATTTCCTTTTCAAAATCTTTTGGTTGTACGGCTTCAGCCGTTGTAAGCTCATGCCAGAACGCTTTATATTCTTCTTCGGTCATAGGACAGTTAAGATAATCCGCATCGCCCTTATCATAACGTGAGGCAGCAAAAACTTTATCATAGTTTAAGGATTCAGCCGTTACAATAGGTGCAGCAGCATCGTAGAAGTAAAAGCCTGTTTCACCAGTTAAGGCCTTAATCTTATCTCCTAATGCTTCAGATGTAAGCGGACCAGATGCAAAAATAACAGTTGCTTCTGTAGGAAGTTCAGTGACCTCTTCTAGATGAACTGTAATATTAGGATGACCTTTTACTTTTTTCGTCACCATTTCACTAAATAAATGACGATCAACGGCTAAAGCACCACCTGCAGGAACAGCAGTTGCATCAGCACATTCCATAATGATGGAACCGAGACGACGCATTTCTTCTTTCAAAAGACCTACCGCATTTTCAATATTACCAGCGCGCAACGAGTTACTACATACGAGCTCTGCAAATTGATCTGTTTGGTGCGCAGGAGAACTCTTAACAGGACGCATTTCATATAAGTCTACATGAATGCCTCGGTTAGCAAGCTGCCAAGCTGCTTCGGATCCTGCAAGGCCTGCACCAATAACGATAACATTTTTATGATTCAATTGTAGTTTCCTCTTTTTTAGCTTTGCTAGACTTTTTAGATTCTTTTACAGTTTCTTCACTAGCTTCGCTTTTTTTCTTTCTTGTTTTCTTTGGTGGCCTAGTAGGACAAGTTTCATTGGAACAGAACTTTTTAACTGTACCATTTTTATATGTCTTTTCAACCATTATAGAACCACATGTTTCACAGAAATCATGAGTTGGCTTATCCCATAATGTAAAGTCGCATTGTGGGTATCGATTACAGCCATAGAAAATACGCCCACGACGAGACTTGCGTTCTACGATTTCCCCTTCTTTACATTTAGGACATGTTACACCAGTTCCTACTGTAATAGGTTTAGTATTTTTACATTCCGGGAAGTTAGAACATGCTAAGAACTTACCGTAGCGACCAAATTTATATACCATTGGGCTATTGCAAAGTTCACAGATTTCATCACTTTCCATAGATGCAATTTCAATGCGGTCTACGTCACTTGCATCTTCTAGCTCTTGCGCAAAGACCTCGTAGAAATCAGATAATACTTTTACATACGTATCCTTGCCAGACGCAATAGCATCTAGTTCTTCTTCTAGATCACGGGTAAAGCCAGTATTGATGATTTTTTCAAAGTATGCAATCAAGAAATCTACCACCACAAAGCCTAGCTCTGTAGGCACGAATTGTTTATTCGTATTTTCCACATAGTTACGGCTTACGATAGTATCTAGAATTGGTGCGTATGTACTAGGGCGACCAATGCCGAGTTCTTCTAATGTCTTGATAAGACTCGCCTCGGAGTAACGTGGAGGTGGTTGTGTGAAATGTTGTTCAGGCAATACCTCTACCGTATGGGCAGCATCATTCTTTTTTAAAACAGGTAATTGAGGTACATCCTCTTTTTTTGCATCTTCATAAACGGTACTGAAACCTGGGAAGATAACACGAGAGCCAGTCGCTTTAAATGTATAGTCATCTTTTACATTCAACTCTATCGTTGTGGATTCATTTAGTTGCGGCGCCATTTGGCTAGCCATAAAACGATTCCAAATCAACGTATATAGCTTAAGTTCATCACGACTCAAGAATGGTTCCACCATTTTAGGTGTTAACTCGAGAGATGTAGGACGAATAGCCTCATGCGCATCTTGTGCAGAACCCTTAGAGCCGTACACATTTGGTTTAGACGGATAATAGTCTTCCCCATAATTGCGAAGAATAAAGTCCTTAGCCATAGCTTGCATCTCTTTAGAGATACGCGTAGAGTCTGTACGCATATATGTAATCAAACCTACGTGGCCATAGGAGCCAATTTCTAAACCTTCATATAAATGTTGAGCAATCATCATCGTACGCTTAGCACCAAAGTTCAATTTACGCACACCATCTTGTTGCAAGGTAGATGTTGTAAATGGAGGTGCCGCTTTACGAGAACGCTTGCGCTTTTCAATATTAGTCACTACTGCATCTTCATTGCCAATAGCATCAACTATGGCTTGTGCATCACTTTCAGTAGTAATATCGATTTTTTCACCTTTAATATGGGTTAATTCCGCTGTGAAAGCCTCTTTTTTAGGCGTTTCAAAATTGCCTTCAATAGTCCAATATTCTTGTGGCACGAAAGCTTGAATTTCTCGCTCTCTTTCACAGATAAGTCGAACTGCAACGGATTGCACACGACCTGCACTGAGGCCTTTACAAACCTTTTTCCATAATAAAGGACTCAATTTATAGCCTACGATACGGTCTAATACACGGCGTGCTTGTTGAGCATCTACCATGTTCATATCGATAGTACGTGGAGAACCTAATGCTTCTGCTACCGCATTTTTAGTAATCTCATTGAACGTAATACGGCATGTAGATGTAGGATCTACATTTAGAATGTACGCTAAATGCCAAGAAATAGCTTCCCCTTCACGGTCAGGGTCAGTTGCAAGCAATACGGCACTGCTTTCATCAGCATAAGAAACTAGTTCATCAATAACCTTTTTACGTGTTACCAAATTACTATAGCGCGGCGTGAAATCATGCTCTATATCGATGCCCATTTGAGATTTAGGCAAATCTCGTAAATGGCCCATACTCGCTTTTACAACGTAGTTGGGACCTAAGAATTTTTCAATTGTTTTAGATTTAGCAGGAGACTCTACGATTACTAATACTTTGCCATCAGGATTATATACGCGAGGTTCGCGTTGCTCCGGTGGCACTGAAGTTTGTAGTACAGATTTATCCCGTACAATCCCCATTGGAGTAAGGGCTTCCTTAGCTACCTTACGCTTTATCGTAGTACTTTCTTTCTTAGTATTTTTCTTTTTTGTGTCATTACTAGTACTAGCTGCTTTCGGCTCGCCAATAACGATAGATCGTTTAATGGACAAGTATATCACTCCTAGTCATATTAATATAGCCTCTCGGCGGATGATTCTCTATAGCCCCTTCCATTTCTAACTCTAGTAATAAGGGCTGTAGTTGTTGTAATGGAATACGAGTAGCTTTCAAAATATCACTAACCGTAATACATCGATCATGAGGTATTTCACTCAATATTACACTCCTATCCACATTAAAGCTTAACATAGAGCACCCTTTTCTATCAACACTTTGACTATGATTCCCTATTTGAACGCTATCTTTTACACCTTTATTTTCATTATTCCTTGTTGGTAAAAATTTTTGTTCACTAGAAAAATATTCCCGCAATGTTAAATGATATTGTTCAACTATATCCTCATACCCAGTAAGTACATATGCACCATTTCTCATTAGAAATTTATTTCCATCAGCCGTATGGTCTAATAGATTACATGGTACCACAAATACATCTCGACCTTCACTAACCGCCATATCTGCCGTAATCAAAGAACCACTACTGGACTTGGCCTCCACTACGATAACACCTCTGCATAATCCACTAATAATACGATTCCGTGCTGGGAAATGTTTTGCGGACGGCGGTGTACCCGGCGGGTATTCGGATAGAAGTAACCCATTATTTTGTAACATACGATCAAATAATTTTGCATTTTCTCGAGGATAGGTAATATCTAAACCACATCCCATAACAATGATTCCATACCCCTGACTAGCTAGAAGGCCTTCATGACCATGTGAGTCTATACCACGAGCTCCACCGCTGACAATAATGGTACTGTATTTACCCAATTCTTTGCCGAGCATTCTCGCCACATTCCGGCCATATAAGGAGCAACTCCTTGCTCCAACAATAGCAATGCGATTTAATCGTCCATCTAAGAGTGCCCGATTACCTCTCATAAATAAAATGGCTGGCGGATTATATATATGATTTAAAATAGACGGAAAGTCTTTGTCTAAAAAGGTAGTAAAATCCATCTGGTATTCGTCTACTTTATGGATAATATAATCCAACTTCTCATCTTTAGCCGATGTTGAAATAGCACGTTTATCAGATGCAGAAATATGTGTATAAGATTTTAAGTTTTTTACATTCTTAATAGCTTGCCACGCATCATAAGGGGATCCAAAATCCTCTATAAATCGCCTTACATATGTGGCTCCAACATTGTATAAGCTTTGTAATCCTGCAATATAAATATTGTCATCGTATCTAATCATATAAACACCTAATAATTCTTTCTATGTATATAAGCCTTAGTTTTATATAGAATTAAACAACTATTTTTGGCAAATAAACAACTACTAAATTTATAAGATAATTACTTTATTTGCCAGTTCTAAATAACATTGCTTCAGAAATATGATGTGGTTCTACTTTTGGATTTTCTTCTAAATCAGCAATTGTACGAGCCACCTTTAATATGCGATCAAAAGCTCGCCCACTTAAATGAAAATGGTCAAATATATTGCCTAAAACACTCCAGGCCTTATCTGTAATATTGCATAGTTCACTAATTGCCTTATGAGGAACTGCTCCATTCGAATTAAAGTCAAAACCTTCAAATCGTTTTTGCTGCATAGCAGTAGCCATGATAACTTGTTGTCTCATACTTTCACTCGTCATATTTGAAGTTGATGTATCTAACAGCTGTTCAAGGGTCGGTCTCTCAACGGGAATATGTAAATCAATACGATCCATAATCGGCCCTGATAACCGTTGCTGGTAGTTTTTAACCATCGTTTCTGTACAGACACATTCCTTATGGGGATCATGGTAATAACCACAAGGACAAGGATTTGCCGCAAGAATACAAATAAAATTAGCTGGATATATATAATTTCCTTGAGCCCGATTTATAGTAATAGTCCTAGACTCTAGTGGCTGTCGTAATGCATCAATTACTTGACGTTGAAACTCAGGTGCCTCATCCATAAATAATACGCCTCCATGAGCTAGTGTTACCTCTCCAGGGCGCCCCTGTATTCCTCCACCTACCATACTAGCCAGAGTTGCCGTATGATGAGGATGTCTAAAAGGTCTAGATGTAACAAGCCCATTATCACCGAGTAACCCAATAACGTCTTGTATGCGACTCACTTCAACGATTTCATTCCAATTCATAGGAGGCAATATGGTAGGCAATCGTTCGGCCATCATCGTTTTACCCCCACCTGGAGGTCCTATCATAATACAATGATGATGACCTGCAGCACTGATGAGCATGGCTCGTTTTCCTAACTCTTGACCTTGTACATCGCCAAAATCAACTGTATATGTTTGAATAGTCTTTATAGTTATACTTTCATCCGTGACAGACGTATCAACACAACTATTACTAATTGCGCTTACGTGCTGTTTACTCATTGTATATAGATTTTCATTGGTTCCAGTTAATGGCATAGACTCTAGAGTTGATTTATTGATATTATGTTTATCTACATGTTCTGTTTTGATACTTATTTGTTTATTTTTATCAACTACCTTTGGCTTAGCTTGTTCCTCTAAAATAGTAATAATTTCTTGTAGTGATGATCCAACATATATGGTTAAATTAGGAATAGCTTGTAGCACTTTACTATTTTCAATACTTGTATAAACTTTTGAATAGTTAGCATCTAATCCTGCTAGCGACATAGCTAAAGTCCCAAAGGTTGGTAATAGCGAACCATCTAACGCTAACTCTCCCATAAACAGACTCTTATCAAATAAAGCCGAAATCTTTGCTTTACGCCCCTTTATCTGTCCTGATGCAAGCAGAATCCCTAAAGCAATCGCTAAGTCGAGTCCAGCGCTACTTTTACGAATTGTGGCAGGTGCTAAATTGACTACGATACGTCTCATTGGAAATTCGTAGCCACTATTTTTAATGGCCGCTCGCACTCGTTCACGAGCCTCTTTAACCGATTGATTAGGTAGACCAACGATATCAAAAACCGGCAAACCTTGTGATATATCGACCTCTACAGTAATGATGCATCCATCAATGCCGTGCAAGGTGGCTCCATATAATTTTGCGTACATAAACCGACCTCACTAAAAGCACTGTGGTAAATAATGAATAGAACTTTGAAAGTCTTCGTGTAAATACACCTCTATTACATCAAAGGATATTTCCTTCCAACGGCGCTTTTTTTGATTTAGATCATATAGAAACAACATGGCAGCTCGTTTAATATGCTTTTGTTTTTTCTTGGTAACTGCCTCACGTGCTAGTCCATGTTGCATACCTCGGCGAGCTTTAATTTCAATAAAATGATAGACTAAATCACGTTTAGCAATGATGTCAATTTCTCCTAACCGCGTTCGATAATTTGTATCTACTACTGTAAGTCCTATTTTTTCAATATAGTTAGTGGCTACTCGTTCTCCCCATTTGCCCAGTTCTTTTGAATCGAGTTCATTAAATGCTTTACCAGTACTAATCGTTTTCATATATACCTCCTAATAAGGTGTATCTGCAACAATAACTCATAGAATTTTAATATCTACACTATATTAATCTTTCAACAGGTAATACTTACTTGTAGAGTAAGATACGTAAGATGTAAAAGTAAATACAAAAGAGGTTCCTAATAGTCACATAGGTGACTATTAGGAACCTCTTTACAGTTATGAACTATATGCAATTTATAATGTGATAATACGAATAAAACTAATACAACTATAGGACTTAACTTGATAGTCTAATTATAAAATAAATTTATTATCCATAATAAATACTTAGAAATTACTCAGGTTTAACCCAACGAACGATAGATTTAATAGGTTCAAAGCTCTTTCGATGTAGTGGTGTTACCCCTTGTTGCTCGATAGCTTCTTTATGTAATTCCGTATAGTAACCTTTATGAATACCAAAGCCATAGCCAGGGAACTCATCATCAAGACTCTTCATATATCGATCTCGCGTAACCTTTGCAATGATGGATGCAGCAGCAATATTAGCGCTTTTGCTATCACCTTTAATGATGGATTCAACGGGAATCCTCAAATCAGGCAATTTCATAGCATCGGCTACTACTGCTTCAGCTGGTACGCTGAGCGTACGAATAGCCTCATACATCGCTTGTCGCGTTGCTTCATAAATATTGAGTTCATCAATCTTTTCTGGGCCGTAGGAAATACAGCTAACAGCAACGGCTTCGTCCATGATGATATCATAGAGCGCTTCACGCTTTTCTTCGGTTAGTTTTTTAGAGTCATTAAGGCCGGGAATTAATGTCATAGGTGGCAAGATAACAGCAGCTACCGTGACAGGCCCCGCAATAGGACCACGCCCCACTTCATCAACACCAGCCACATGATAGATACCTTGATCATAGAACATGCCTTCATAGTCATACATACCCATAAGACGTTGCTGTTCTTTTAACTCTTTTTCTTGACGCTTAATATAAGAAGCAGCCAATTTCTGTACAGAACTACGAGTATCCTCTTGAGCAAAAGACAAAATCTCTAAGGCTTGTTCAGTTTCAAAGAGAGCTTTAATATCTGCTACTTTTAACTTAGAAAATACATCCTTATCCATTATGACTCTCCTCACCATCTGCAGGGTAGTACGGTTCTTCATCAACTTGATCGAGAGTAATTGTACCTAACTTAGTATTGCGGTAGTCTTGCAAGATAATACGGCGAGCCTTGTCAAAATCTACAATGCCACCGCTTACAAGACAACCTCGACGACGTCCGATGCTTTCAAGAATCGTATCAACATCGGTCATCTCTTCTTCTTTTAATTTATAACGCTCTACCAAAATATTTGGCGTGTTCGTCAATAAGTAATTTAATAGCTGTTTTATAACATGCTCTAAATCATAAACATCATCGGAAATGGCACCTGTCATAGCAAGGCGAGCCGCGGCACATTGGTCCTCTAATTTTGGCCATAATACACCTGGTGTATCAAGCAATTCAAGATTTTTACCGATTTTAACCCACTGTTGACCACGTGTATGACCTGCCTTATTAGCTGTACGCGTTGCAGCAGAACCAGCTAAAGAGTTAATCAATGTAGATTTACCAACGTTAGGAATCCCTAAGATGATAGTACGTACAGAACGGCTACGAATACCTTTTGCAACCCAACGGTCGATGATAGGTTTACTCAAACGCTCTACAGTGGATATTAACTTCTTATTACCCTTGCCAGACTTAGAATCGATAGCCAATACGATGATGCCTTGTTTTGTAAAGAACTCAGTCCATTCCTTTGTAGCTTTAGGATCTGCTAAATCTACTTTATTTAACAGTACGATATGAGGTTTCTGACCAACGAGTTCTGTGATGACTGGGTTCGCACTAGAACGAGGAATACGCGCATCTAGTAACTCAATAACTACGTCTACCTTTTTGATATACTCCGTAATCATACGTGTGGCTTTCGCCATATGACCAGGGAACCAATGTACGATAGGTGAATCTGCCATAGTATTTCCTTTCTACATACTCATATACATCTCTTAGAGATACTTAAACTCTTAGAAATACTTAGTATATTTTATATTTATATTTATATGTATGTTTTATATTTTTATCTATCTTTTATAGCTCTATATTTCTCTATTATAATAATTTAATTCAGATAATAATGAAATAGAACTATTCATATCTAATTTTAGCAAAAATAAAAGGCTGCCAACGGCAGCCTTTTATGAACATTAGCGTTTTTCGCGAATACGAGCAGCTTTACCAGTAAGGTTACGTAAGTAGTACAATTTAGCACGACGAACAACACCACGGCGCATAACTTCGATTTTAGCTAAGCGTGGGCTGTGAAGTGGGAATGTACGTTCTACACCTACACCGGATGCAATACGACGAACTGTAAAAGTTTCACGTACGCCACCGTTTTGACGTTTAATTACCAAACCTTCGAACACTTGGATACGTTCACGAGTACCTTCCACTACTTTTACGTGTACACGAACTGTGTCACCAGCGCGGAATGTAGGGATGTCTGTACGAAGTTGTTCTTGTTCAAGTACGTTAATAATGTTCATTGTTTCCTCCTGTTTGCAGACATTCAATACCTACACCTTATAGGCAGAGGACTGTCTCAAATTAACAGCAATATAGTATCATAAATCACGTACTGTTAGCAAGTATTTTCTATATTATTTTAAAATCCAAATATTTACGTATTATTTACGTATAATTGGTCGTTTTAACTTATCTAATAAGCGGTATAAATTCTCCTGTTCTTCATCTGATAAATCAGAAAACATTACATTAAGAAATTCGTTATATGTATGTAGAAGAGTTTTGCCTAACCGTTTCCCCTCATCTGTTAAAGTAACCACAGATATACGTTTGTCCATATAATCAATATGTTTTGTAACATATCCCAATTCAATGAGAATATCTGTCTGCTCCGACACAGTAGCGGGACGCATATTTAGAGCATCTACTAACTGCTTCTGTGATGCTCCTTGAGAACGCATATATAATTCAATAATAATTCTATCACGAGACTTTTCTTTGCCGCTTGGCACCTTACATAAGGCTTTATATAATTCATCATGATTCATAATCATCTATCTCCTCATACAACTTTGTATATTATAAAGTATTCGCTATAGTCTCTAAAAATCCTGCATAAAATTTGCATATTCTTCGTAAAAGCAAAAAAGAGGTACACATGGTACCTCTTCTCTTGTATATCATTGTAAAAATTTAAACTTTTACTATAACATATTATTTTAATGCACTAATATCACCGATAATAGCCATTACACTGTACGCTAAGCGAACAAGTTGTAAACGGTTTGCTTTAATAGCTTCATCTTTGTCCATAACCATTACATCTTCAAAGAATTTGTTGATAGCTGGAACTAAAGTAGCCGGAACTGCCACGACTGCATCGTAATCGCCAGCTTCCCAAGCAGCACTACTTGCTTCAGATGCTTTAGAAGCAGCTTCGAACAATTCTTTTTCAGCATCTTCTTTCAACAAATCGCTATTAACACCAGTATATTCCACATCTTTTACAAGATTGTACATACGAGTATAAGCTTGAACAAGTTCAACGTCTTCATCGATGCGGTTAACTAACAATGCATTTACAAGACCTTCTGCATCAGCAACGGACAATTCGTTGTTGGACAACAACAAGTCGATTACATGATGAGGAACCTCGCGATCAAGGAAAATATTTTTCAAACGAAGTGTGAAGAACTCTTCTACTTGGTCAAGCAATTCGTCTTGTTTTTCAGCTGGTACATTAAGTAACTCCATAGATGCTTTGAAGATTGGACGTAAGCTGATATTCCATTCGCTACCAAGCAAGATGTTCAAGATACCAATTGTTTGACGACGCAATGCATATGGATCTTGAGAGCCTGTAGGAATTAGGCCACGGCTGAAAGTAGCTACGATATTATCTACTTTATCGATAATGGACAATACTTTACCTGCTTCCGTTTGAGGCAATACATCACCTGCAAAACGAGGTAAATATTGTTCAAAAATAGCTTCTGCTACTTCAGGAGATTCACCATCAAGTAAAGCATACTCTTTCCCCATTACACCTTGTAATTCAGTAAACTCTGTAACCATACCTGTAGTAAGGTCAGTCTTAGCAAGCTCTGTAGCGCGTTCCAATACAACAACTGTATCTTCGTGCAAGCCACATTCTTCACCAAACACACGGCCCAATTTAAGTAAACGTTCAGTTTTATCTGCTAAGTTACCAAGACCTTCTTGGAATACAATTTTAGTCAAACCATCTTGACGGTCGATAAGAGGTTTCTTGCGGTCTTCGTTAAAGAAAAATTTAGCATCATCAAGACGTGCACGCAATACGCGTTCATTACCAGCTTGAACTACTTCAATAGAATGATCGGAGCCGTTACGAACTGTTAAGAACATTGGCAACAATTTGCCGTCTTGGTCAACCAATGGGAAGTAACGTTGATGGTCTTTCATTGGTGTAATAATAGCTGCATCTGGAAGTGCCAAGTAGGACTCTTCAAAGCCGCCACACAATGCTGTAGGCCATTCAACAAGATAGTTGATTTCTTCTAACAAATCATCATCCCAAACGATAGATGCATTTTTGGAAGCTGCTATATCATGTAATTGTTTGGAAATCAATTCACGACGTGCGTCTTGATCAACCATAACATAGTTTTCTTTTAATGTGTCTACATAGGATGATGCATTTTTGATAGTAATTTCATCAGCCCCTAAGAATCGATGACCACGTGTTACATTACCGGATTTTACAGTAGCAAATTCTACAGGAATTACGTCTTCATCAAGTAAAGCTACAAGCCAACGTACAGGACGTACGAACTTAGCATCTAATTTACCCCAATGCATGGATTTAGGGAAGTTAAGACCTGTAATCAGTTGTGGCAACATGTCTGTGACGATATCTTTTGCCGGAACCCCTGCAGTTTTAGTTTCAGCGTAAATATAGCCGTTTTCTACAACGAGATCCGTTACATCAAGACCTTTACCACGAGCAAAGCCGATAGCTGCTTTTGTTGGATTACCGTCAGCATCATATGCGATAGATGCAGAAGGACCTTTATGACGTTCACTGATTTCAGCAGATGCATCAGCAAGGCCTTTCACGATAAGAGCTAAACGACGTGGTGTACCGTATGTTGCGATGCTTTCAAAAGGAAGATGGGCATCATTTAATTTTGTTTCAGCCAATTGTTTCAATTGACCTAAGATATTTGGCATAAAGCCGGCAGGAATTTCTTCTGCACCGATTTCAAATAATAAATCCTTTGCCATCTTATTTATCTCCTTTCAAAAGTGGGAAACCTAATTCTTCGCGTTTAGCAAGGTATTGTTGTGCACAAATACGAGCTAATGCACGTACGCGGCCGATGAAAGCAGTACGTTCGCTGATGGAAATAGCACCACGGGAATCAAGCAAGTTGAATGTGTGGGAACATTTCAATACATAGTCGTAAGCTGGTAATACATAACCGGCTGCACAAACGCGTTTTGCTTCTGCTTCGTACATATCAAACAATTTGAAAAGCATATCTGTATCTGCTAATTCAAAGTTATATACGGATTGTTCAACTTCGTTAGCATGCCAAACGTCACCATATGTAACGTTGTCATTCCATTTAAGGTCATATACGTTTTCTACGCCTTGAATGTACATAGCCAAACGTTCTAAACCGTATGTAATTTCTACGGACACTGGTTTACAGTCGATGGAACCAACTTGTTGGAAATATGTAAACTGAGTTACCTCCATACCGTCGAGCCATACTTCCCAGCCAAGGCCCCAAGCGCCCAATGTTGGAGATTCCCAGTTATCCTCTACAAAGCGGATATCGTGATCTTCAGCATGAATACCAAGTGTTGCCAAGGATTGTAAGTACAATTCTTGGATGTTATCTGGAGATGGTTTCACGATAACTTGGAATTGATGATGTTGGAACAAACGGTTAGGGTTATCACCATAACGACCGTCTGCTGGACGACGAGAAGGCTCTACATAACATACAGCCCATGGTTCAGGACCAATAGCATGCAAGAATGTTGCAGGGTTCATTGTACCTGCACCCTTTTCGATGTCATATGGATTTTGAACGATACAACCTTGATCGCTCCAGAATTTTTGTAGATTTAAAATAATCTCTTGAAATGTCATTGCTGCCTCCACTTTACACAACCGACATAAAATCAACCATTTCGTTACAAACAAAAAAGTCCCTGTAACGAAAAACGTTACAGGGACGAGTATACCCGCGGTTCCACCCTATTTGGCTTGCGCCCTCTTTTTTCTATGTTGGCCTTTACTAACAGATACCTGCGTTCCTGCCAATGCTCTACAGCGCCTTCAACCAAATGTGAGCTTACACCATCCTCACTCGCTAGAGAGGTTTACTACTCTGCTTCATCGCATATATTATAGATAATATTGTAGCAATACAGAGGGATGAATGTCAACACAAGTAAATATATCAACTATATAAGAATGAAATCAAAGATTATTAATAAAACTAATGATTAACATTCTATTACTCGATTTCTTTATAATGTATCAACGAATCAATATCTCTTTCTAAATCTTTTTTCTTCACTAAGCTAAAATCTAAACAATCGATAGCTATATCCATAAATGCAAAGTTAATAGTAAACTCATAGCCTACTGCTGTAGCATAACCTTTATCAACATGTCTATTTTTTATAACACCTCTTGATCGAACGTCTTTAGTCTCTATAGAAATATCTTGAATAAAAAGACTAGATTTACCAGTTTTAAATCTAGGTAAAAAAAGTGTGTTCATTAAATCATTATCTATATTAATTTGAGTACAATACTTAAATTCTAGATAAAATGTCTCTGCCACTAAAATAGCTCTATTACCTAAATCAGTAACTAAAAAGTCCAACATTTGTTCATCAGCATACTGCAATGAAATTAATTCAGATTCTATAATTTGTATTTTATCCATAAATATCCTCAAAAACTTTAACTATTATCTATCAAAATATAAGAAAATATTTTTAATCAAATAAAATATAAAAAATATCAACTTAAAATGATCATTATTGTGAGATTAATATTACAAGTTATTTAATCGCTCAAGTATAGAGATCTCTTTTCTATAAAATACCTAAAATCAGGAGACTTACCAATCCAAAAATTACTAACTCTATAACGAAGACTATAATTATTTTCAGAGGTAATATTTCTACTATTTAATCTCCAGATTAGAACTCAATATATTATTACACTAAATATATATCCCATAAATATACTCCATAAATATAAATATTAAAGCAAATACTAATACAGCTAAGACAAATAATGCTAAGAAAGTACGAGTCAGAATCCATCCTCTTTTTTCATACTCCGTTAGTGTTCCAGCTTTATTTTTACGCCATAAGATATAAGTACCTACCATACCTATTCCAAGCATAAATAGTGCATTAAAGTCCTCAATGAATTTAGGCAAACCAAAATACGATTCTATTAAAATACTGATTAAGAAATAGTTGCCAATTAGTGTTAAAACTGTAACCTTCCGAGTACCCCAAGATTTAATCATATAATAATTAAAACCTAAAAATAAAAATATATTTACTATTTGTTTTTCCACACGTTTCCCCCTGAGGAAATAGTCTAGCCATAAAAAATGTATTCTAATAACATAATTTAGTTAATGCAATACAATCCATAAAATAAACATAACTACAATTATATATATATAATTTTCAATTACATAGAGAATAAGATAGCCATTAAAAATAACAATATTGTAAAAAAAGAAAATAGGTAATAAGTCCTTTTATTGTCACTATTTTTATAAATTAGTGAAAACAGGTATGTACTAAATGATAGCAATAAAAATTCAATTAGGTATTTAAATTCTTTATTTATAGTATCCAAGAACTTTAAATCCGTAAACAATACAAATAAAAATATGCCAAAACTAATCAATCTATATTTTTCATTTATGTCTTCATTAGATCTTCGGATATATTGAATTACACTATAGGCAAATGCTAAAAATAAGGATATAGTAGCAAAATAATATATAAAGTTCATTGATTTAATTACTCCTCATTTTTTCTTCTTCATCCTCCAGAATATTTTCACATGGCTTATTTAGTAAATATACTATCCTCTTTATAAAAGAATCTAATACGATATAACAAATATATAAGCCCTAAAATTGTTACTATCTCGAACATAATTTATTCTCCAAATTAATTTAAGAGCATACTTACCTTAAATTAGTATGATCTAGTAACCCAAGTATCACGATCATATCGTGGTTTTGAGTCCTTCTTAGTTATCTCAGATATAATCTTTCTTTCATCTTCTGAAAATTGATCAATACTGTCCAAAATTATAAGTTCATCCCCATATGCTTTTTGCAAATACTCTAAATTACTATCTGCTGGAGATTCAAATGTTTTACTAAAGCCTTTATGATTTGGAATAATTCGTACTGTTCCATAGGGTAATACGTTAACAACAACTATACCGAAATCACCATTAGAATATATATAGGGAAAATCTGTAGCAAAACCAGTCATATTTTTATTGAGCCCTGTTTGTTTGCCATAATCTACAAGAGAGTTTATAAATATTTGATATTCGTATATTCTAATTCCAATAAAAAGTAGAATAATTACTAGTAACGATAAAACTACTGTACAAGTTATCTTTATAAGCTTTCTAATGGGCATAAAAACTCTTTAACTCCTCAGATATAAATACGAAAGGTATAACATTAATGTTATTATTATAGGATTGCTTTAATCCTAATTAATCTAATTTACTAATTTTGCTCTAAAGCTAATAAATCTACATTATTATATACTAATGTTACTAAATTATAATTTTTATCTATTGAGAATAGTCCTTTAAGGCCGCCTGCATCAATAAAGGAGTAAGTATTATCATCCATTTTATAGAATTTACTTTCTAAAGGTACAAAATATTTATCTAATGCTAGACCAACTTTCTCTGCCTCTTCTTCAGAACACTGTAAAGCATGCTGTATCCGTTTAAAGAATAGTTTGTGTACATTTTCTATTCTGTCTTCTATTGTTTTATTAACTTTCTTATAAGTCTTATATCTATAAATCAGATATAAGATGGCTAGTAGTAAAGCAATATTCTCTTTCATAACCGCCTCTAACATATACTAAATATACTTATATAATATATGAGAATATAAACTTAAATGAACTATTATAGTTATATAAATAAATTGTAAACCACCTATCAAAGATAATCAATTCATCTTCAATAGGTGGTTTATTTTATTCACCCTTAGCAATGCGATCTAATAGTTCAATATAAGTTTCTTTGTTTAAGGCTGGTGTAAAGTTGTCTAATACATCTTTAGCGCCTGCTGCGTCATTGTATAGTAAGTCTACGATAGTCATAGCCAAGGCTTGTGCTGTTTTAATGTACGCTACATCAGGTACAGAGATTTCATATTCTGCACTGTGTAGTACACCACTGATACAGCCAACCCAAGGATGGATAACCGGCATCAAGTGAGATACGTCCCCCATGTCAGTACTAGCCGTAATATGCGGACCTTGGTATACATTGGATTCACCAAAAATAGGATTGGAATTTTTACGTAATAGAGCATTCATACGTTCATCATTACGCATCGGTAAATAACCTGGTAGGTCCTTGATAACACATGTGGCCCCTACTGCATCACCACCTGCCTTTAGGGCACGATTTACACGATGATTGCCATCTACAATAGCTTCAATATTAGAGGCGCGCACGTAACTTTCAACTTGAACATAATCAGGCACACAGTTTACCAATGTACCGCCTTGATTAATGATTGGGTGGAATCTGAAATAATCGCTTTCTTTGAAAGTTTCACGAATAGAGTTAACCCCCATTACACCCATCAAAGCAGCATTAAGAGCATTGATGCCTTCATGGGGTGCTTGAGCGGCATGAGCTACCTTACCGTGATATTCAATCAGTTTAGATACGAAACCATTGGAGGTACTACCAAGCCCCATTTCACCAGCTGGAGTTTTGGCAGTCTCTACATGCATTTGCATGGCCATATCGATATCGTCAAAAGCACCTTCATAGATAAGCTGTTGCTTGCCACCCATATATTTCAGTTTTCCTTGTTCACGCAATTTATTGCGGTAATCAATTTCAATCATTTCCTCTGCAGGAACAGCAAATAATACGACATCACCAGCTAGCTCATCCATCACCCCTTGTAAACCCATAGCTACGGCAAACATATTGGTAATTTGTACATTATGACCACAGCAATGGGCGGCGCCTGTTAAATCATCGGCACGAGGATGGCGAGGACAGAGAATGGCATCTAATTCCCCCACCATGGCAACCGTATATTTACTATCTCGGCCTTTCATTCTACCTTTTACACCTGTCAATGCATGGCCAGTAGTATAAGAAATGCCAAGTTCATCAAACATAGCTTGAACCTTTTTAGAGGTTTTTACCTCTTTAAAACCCAATTCTGGTTCAGCCATAATAGATTCAGCCAATTCTCGTAAACGCGGTTGTGCATCAACAATAGCTTTACAAACACGTTGTTTTACTTCTTCCTTTGTCATACGGCTCATAATATCTCCTTTATAAAATCGACCGTATAAAATACGGTCGATCATGGAATCCTAATGTATAGATATCTTCTGAAATATAAATATATAATTATATCTTAACATAATTTAGACATCTAACATTATGATTTAGTATTAGATTAAACCTTCTAAATGAAGTACTACTTGTGCTAATGCTGTTGCACAGATGAAAGTACCTGCTGTTACAGCTAGTGCCACAGGAATAATACGCCAAGATAATCGACGGAATGCACCAAGGTCTTTCCCTAATGATAAACCTGCATAAGCAAGTACAGGTGTTGTGGTAGCAAGGAACGTAACTTGGCTAGTTTTAGCAATAATCCATTCTTGGCCAGGCATACCTGGTAAGGATGCAATAACACCAACTAAAGATACCCAGAATACCATAGGTAATTTATTAGCATATGGCAAGTTAGAGATCAATGCACCAATTGTAGCAAGAACTGCCAAGATAGCTACGCCAACTAAACTATCGCTAAATAGATGTTTACCATCCATTACATTACCTACTGCAGTGATGATAGCAGCGATACAAATAACGATGACAAATTGTGTTAATTTTTCGCTTTTACTCATGACTTGCTACCTCCTCTGCTAAATCTTGTTCACGGGTACGACCTGTAAAGAAGTTGTATGTTTTTTCCATAACTGGTAAAGAAACAAATAGACCAAAGTATACACCTAGAACGGTAGTCAACAAATTTGCAGCCCCTGCAAGAGCCATAATTTGTTGTTCATAATCTGGATATACCGCAATGATTGGAGCTGTAGCTGCCGCCATCATACTAGCACTACCTACGCCAGCGCCCATAGCTAATGCCAATGGATGGAACCAACCAGATTGTGCCAACATCCCCGCCAATACAGAGGACCACATAGCACCGATAAGAACGCCACAGATGTACATGCCCATAACACCACGGCCCTCAGGAGAGCTAAAGCCAAATTTGTCGATAATAATCGCTACGTTCGGCTCACGGTCTACAGAGTAACATGCACCTACTGCTTCGCGACGCATACCTACCAATAAAGCTACAGGTAAACCGAATACAATAGTACCAAAGAAATGACCTAATTCTTGTAATAACAATGCCCAGCCAGCACTTGTAAGAATACCAAGATTTGGACCAATACCAAGTCCTACTTTTACCATCAAGATCATAACGGCAATACCGATATAATCGGCAGATTTTTCCATCTGTTTAATCGTAAGAATTTTAAACTTAGGAATAGAAATTAATAAACCTAGAATCAATGTGTACAATAATGGCAATAATACAACAGGACCTAGTTTTTTTATGCCTATAAATTCAGCGACTACAGTTAGTACGAGCGCTAGAAAATGTATTTTGAGATTTCCCAAAAGCTGCATAATGACCTCCTATAAAAACATATAATATAACATTATTATATTATAAATAATTATTATTTATAGTGTCAATTACAGATGTACATTTGTCTATTTGAATTATTCTTTTCCAATAATATAAAGACCCTGTTCAGCATCAACTACCTCAATGATAATATTTTCTATCATTGATGGTTTTACTTTATGAAATCTTTGTTCTTCTTCATCATAATAAATGGCCCATTCAGATATAGATGCCGGAATACTGTCACTATCATAATCCTTCCCTCTCCAAATAGCATCATCTCTAAAATAACTTAGTCCATCTTTTACTAATTCTGTATCTAAACAAAATTCACCAGCTAAGCTAACATGATTATCTAATAGAAGATCTCTAACAATGATGGCTTCATATTCCCAACTTAGAAAACATAAATAATCAAAGTATCTAAGTGCTATCTTGTAATCCCAACGATTGTTTAAGACCATCGTTTGATATAATTTATTTACTAACTCATAATCAGAAAATATATAATAATAGTCGTTAGTTAAAAGAAAATTATATATCTGTTGAATTTCTTGTAGTTCTAACGTTTTATCTTCATTTATTTTGTCTATAGGCAACGAAGAAAATATTGTATCCATATAGTACCTCATAATATATTTCAACAAAAGGCAGTTTGATTTCTCAAACTGCCTTTTTACTGTCATTAAATTATGGAATTTAAAAACTTTACGCTTTGCAACGGCTTACCAATTTCTTGCTCGCAGTATGCAAATAGTAGCTTTTCAAGTTCCTTCCAAATTGTTTTGGGAAATTCTAAAAGCGTATCTTCGCCCCACTGGTAAGCTAGAATCTGAGGTAATGCGGCTTTCACAGAACGAGAAATGCTAAGATTTGTTGTTTCTTTCACCTGCATCCAGAATGGCTCGATTCCATCTTGATGGCTAAAAGCATTAGCACTAGGGACAACCCCTGCGAGGGATAATAGTTGCCATCCAAGCATTATCGTTCCCAATTGTACATTGCGACGTCGAATTTGCTTGGAATAGTTTACAACGGTATCAAAAACCTTGCGATCTACGTCATACATGGCAAATAACTCTTGAATGAGCTCGCTCGCTACCGCTGCATAGGCAATATTATTGAGGTTTACATCTAAGGATTCCACTACATAGGAGCCATCAATTTGCGTAACATTTACATATTCTCCATCGGGTACGACTGTAATATACATGGCACTAAATGGACGTAAATAGGAGCTGTTGCGCATCGTCATCATTCGCTTATGTGGAATCGATGCTTTAATAAGTCCCAAGCTAGGTGTAATAAACGTAAATACGGAATACAACTTATACTTTTTTCGACTTATGACGATGGCTGGCGTATTAAAACCACCATTAAGCTTCTTCATTTTCTTCTTCCGTTGGTTCCTCTACTGGTATAGGTGTTACTTTAATGCGAGAGATACGATAGCCTTGCATTTGAGTAACTTCAAAGGTGTAACCATGAGCATCCACCGTATCACCTACAATTGGTGTACGTTCTAATAAACCAAATACATAGCCACCAATTGTATCAGAATCAGAATTATCAATTTCAATATTCATAATTTCTTCTACTTCGTCAACGAGGACCTTGCCATCAAACTCGAAGGAACCATCTGCATAGGACATCGTAGCTGGTAAATGCGGCTCATGCTCGTCTTGTATATCTCCAACTAGCTCTTCTATGATATCTTCTAAACCTACAAGACCTACCATGCCACCATATTCATCTACTACTACAGCTAGATAAATACGGCGCGTTCTCATATATTGCAACAAGGTAGATAATTTCATTACCTCTGGAACAGTAAGAATATCTCGTTTAATATTGCGCAAATCCTTACGGGCTTGATTAGGGCGTTCCATTAAATCTTTAATATGAACGAGGCCAATAATGTGATCCTTATCCTCTACACAGAGTGGATAACGTGTATGTACTTTAGAGCGGATAACCTTCATAGCTTCATCGTAACCATCTTCTACGAATACGCAGTCTACATCTTGACGAGGCACCATAACCTCTTTCGCCATGCGATCTACGAAGTTAAAGACATTATCGATTAACTCAGACTCTACTTGGTCCAATTGCCCTTCCTCGTGGCTTCGAGAAATCATCATGCGAATTTCTTCCTCTGAGTACACAAGGTCAAGCTCTGTTAAATATTTTGTTTTGTAAAAGCCTAAAATAACATTGGAGATTTTACTAGCAATCCAAATAAATGGATACACCAATTTACCTGCAGCCACCACGATACGGCTATAGGTATTCACGTATTTCGTAGGGAAGGATAGGCCCAATGCTTTAGGTACAATTTCGCCGAAGATTAAAACGATTAAACTAATTAATAGTAATAAAATAACATCTAGTACCAAATGCATCCATGTACTATGAATATTAAGAACCGCCACTAAACGATCAACGATATTATCAAATACAAATGTACCAGTGCCTGCAAGGGCCAAGATAAAAAATAGAATCAAAAACTGCGTAGTATTTAGAAAATACTCAGGATTTTGATAGAGCTTTAATAAAAATTCTCTATCCTTCTCCAAGAGGATGTCCATATCCTCTACATGTTCTTTACGAAGGCGGGCAAAGGAGAACTTTGCAACCACAAAAAAGTTAATTAAAAAAATACATAACAGACCAAACCCTATGGGTAACAGGCCATCTACACTATCCATCTTTATTCCTTTCATATGAATATGGAAACACTTATTTCTTTTTATTATATCAAATTATTTTCTATAACCAAGTTCAGATAACATACCAGATTTATTTCGCCAATCTTTTTTTACTTTAACCCAAAGGTCCAAGTACACCTTTGTAGCTAATAGCTTTTGAATATCTGCGCGTGCTTCAGCACCAAGTTGTTTTAATAAAGCACCTTTTTTACCGATAATAATACCCTTTTGAGAATCTCTTTCACAGTAGATTGTAGCGCGGATATAGGTAGTACCGTCATCACGTGTTTTCATTTCATCTACGTCTACAGCGATAGCATGAGGAATCTCATCTCGTGTAGCTAACAAGATTTTTTCACGAATGATATCGGAAATAATAAGGCGTTCCGGTTGATCCGTAATCATATCCTCTGGGAAATATTGTGGACCTTCCGGCAATGATTCTTCTAGAACCTTAAGAATTTCAGATAAGTTCTCTTTATCTTTTGCAGAAATAGGAATGACACCTGCAAAAGGATATGCATCTTGATAAGAAACGATTGCTTCTAAAAGTTCTTCTTTTTTGAGTGTATCAATTTTGTTAACTACCAAAAATACAGGAACCTTTACACGTTTCAATTGTTCAATAATAAAATTATCCCCAGGGCCACGTTTTTCATTGCCTGCTACGACAAATAAAACGGCTTCCGTTTCTTTTAAGGACTCGATAGCAGCATCTACCATGAATTCGCCTAGCTTATGTTTTGGCTTATGAACACCTGGTGTATCCATAAATACAATTTGTTTGGCTTCATCTGTATATACGCAGATGATACGGTTACGCGTTGTTTGAGCCTTATCGGATACGATAGCAATCTTATCGCCAATAAGAGCGTTAATTAAAGTAGATTTACCCACATTAGGGCGTCCTACAACGGCAACAAAGCCTGATTTAAAATGTTCGTTCTTATTCATTATATGGTGCATCCTCCCGCACATAACCTAGATTACCTAGGATAAATTCTTCCTCTGTGCGCATCTCTTTTTTATCTTCGTCGTTCATATGGTCATAGCCTAAGATATGTAAGCAACTGTGAGTCGTTAAATATGCTAATTCCCGTTCAAAACTATGTCCATATTCAATAGCTTGTTCACGAGTACGCTCTAAGGAAATAATCATATCACCAAGTAAGTGATGTTCCTCTTCACTACCTTCGTAATCATCCCCTTCATTGAGGGCAAAGGACAATACATCCGTTGGTCTATCGATGCCTCGATATTCCTTATTAAGCTCGTGAATTTTAGCATTATTGCAGAGTAAAATACTCATTTCATCTTCTTCGAGGCCATATACGCGACTCACTTCATCGCAGACCTTGCGTATAACAGCCTCAATATTGGAATCCTCTTGAATTCCTTCATCATAGCTAATGTGTATATACATGCTTATCCTTTCGCTACATGCTCTTTAGATGCTGCGTTAGTTTCCGCAGTCTCACCAGCTAATTTACGTTCATGATACTGATCGTAAGCTTTTACAATTCGGCCTACTAAATCGTGACGAACAACGTCTTGATCGCTAAAGTAAACCATATTAATACCAGGTACATGACGCAATACCTTTTCAGCCTCGCCGAGACCAGACACAACACGTGGTGGCAAGTCAATTTGTGTCTTATCACCGTTGACTACCATTTTAGAGTTGTTACCTAAACGTGTTAAGAACATCTTCATCTGCTCAGCCGTCGTATTTTGAGCTTCGTCTAGAATAACGAAGGCATTTTCTAAGGTACGACCGCGCATATATGCTAATGGTGCTACCTCGATAGTACCGCGTTCCATAAAGCGTTGTACTTGCTCGATGCCAAACATTTCATGTAATGCATCATAAAGAGGTCGCAAATAAGGATCTACCTTGTCTTGTAATTCACCAGGTAGGAAGCCTAATCGTTCACCAGCCTCTACAGCAGGACGAGTCAAAATAATTTTATCTACATTGCGGTTTTTTAAATAGAATGCGGCTAACGCTACGGCTAGGAATGTTTTACCTGTACCGGCAGGGCCTATACCAAAGGTAATGGTGTTTTTACGGATGCTATCTACATAGTATTTCTGACCTTCCGTTTTAGGCGTAATATTTTTACCGCGCATATTAACGGATAAGGTATCTTCAAACATAGTATGTACAGCATCAGCTTTACCGTTCGCTACAAGTTTAGCCGCAATACGAACTTGGGACTCAGTAATGGTACTGCCTTCACGATATAAGAATACCAGTTCCTCTAACGTACGATACAGAGCCTCTACTTGCTTTTCATCGCCCTTGATAACCACAGTATCCCCGCGTGCCACTACATCTACAGAGATGACTTCAAGCATCATATGCAAATATCGATTATGTTGACCTAGTATGGATTGTGCTAGGTCATATGTAGGAAATGTAAATACTTGTTCGCTCATACAACCTCCTAATCTATAAACTTACGAACGGCTTTGCCGTTTAAATAATCACATAAATCACCTTGATGGGCATCCAGTTCGTCTAACTTATCATCAATTAAGTCTTGTACGCGCCACCATCCCATAGACCAATTTGTAAAGAGTGTATTATCTTCAGGCGCTCGCCCAACAAGACGCTGCAGTACAATGTCAGGGTGTAAATGACGGATAAAGTTGACTACACGGTCAGCATATTCTTCTGCACTGATTAAGGTGAACTGACCTTCTTGGTACCACTTAGCCATCAATGTATTTTTCACAATATATAAGGCATGTAATTTAACTTGATCCACACCGAGTGCTGATAAGATACGGGCTCCTTCAATGGTATCCTTCATAGTATCCCATGGAAGATTTACTATCATATGGGTTGTTACATTAAATCCAAATCTCTTAATCCGCAATACAGCATCAATAAACTGAGCTAAATCATGACCCCGATTAATTTTCTCTAATGTATCATAATTGACCGTTTGCAATCCTAATTCAATATAGATATCCTTTTGAAAGCGATCTCTAATATCAGCCAATATATCTAAGTATTCATCGGCTATACAATCTGGTCGCGTCGCAATAGCAATACCTACGGCTTCGTCGATGCAGCCTTGCTCCATATAGCTTTTAAAATCATCAAGTCCCAAATAAGTATTACTAAAGTTTTGATAATAAGGTATAAATTTTTTCGCCTTATATTTAGGACCTATGTGAGCAATATTTTCCTCTAATTGCATGCGCACTGTCATCCAAGCAGGACGATTTTCATAGCCCGCACCGATTTCACCACAGAAGGTGCAGCCCCCTACGCCGGCCGAACCATCTCGATTTGGACACGTAAGCGGTAAGGCAACAGGCAATTTATAAACCTTTTGCCCATAGGTTTCTTTATAATATTTAGATACCATGCGGTATCGTTTTGGTCTCGTTGTATCGGTCATAACACTCCTATTTAACTAACCAATCATCGCTTATTATGTAATATTTCAACTATCAAAAATTACTATTTTTATATTACTAACAAGCCTCTATTTCAGGACGTATAAAGGGTTTTACCTCTTTATTAACGTCTATCACTACTGTAAATGGTGTATTGGGTACATTTTCTATACCTAATACATGTGCCGTGTCCTTAGACATAGGCATTTCCACGTATTGTTGGCGAATTTTACGCCATTCTTTAAATGTATAGTTGGGAATATACTGAGATGCAATATCTTCGTTGCGCCAGAATGCTTCCCCTTCTTGTAAAAGCTCTTTTGTTTGTCTTGGTAAACCAACGGCTTCGCTACGAACCTTGCCACGATAACTTACAAGGGTATCGTATTGTAGTAATTCAGCGGCCACATTGTCCCCCTTAGACAAGAAGAAATTATACAAGAACTCAATTTGGTCGATATCTTTCAAATTTACCTTATGATTTCCAGCATCGAGCCAAGCCTGTGTCATTTCGCAGAAATAGGTGAAAGCATCTTTTTTAGGCTCTACTTTAGAAGGATCATACTTTTTCATAGGTGGTACATGATTTGTTACTGTATCCTCACCAGTTATTGATGTATCAGTATGTTCCTTAATAAGCTTGCTACCAATATAGCCAAAGACGGTTCTAAAACGCTCACTATTATAGAAGCGCTCAAATACATCTTCAAAATGCTTTAAGAAGCGTACATCTTTATAAGGTAATACATGAGTGGTTAATACCTCATATGGCGCTAACGGATCACTAATATATTGGTATTCCTCCATGCGGCGTACACCAGAGCCTTTTAGTAATTTTAAGAAACCTATTTGCAGCGCATGAGGTTGTAAGCTAAATAAATCATTAAAGGATAATCCAAATCGCGCTTTATTTTCATGAGGTAAACCTACAATTAAATCCATATGCACATGGGTACGACCAGCCTCTATAATAGGACGAATTGCCTTTTGAATGTACGGCCAATCGTTATATCGGTTAATAGCATCTAAGGTCTTTTTATGTGTACTTTGTACGCCCACTTCGATTTGAATACGACCTGGCGGTGTTTTACAGAGAATATTTGTTTCCCATTCTGTCATGAGCTCAGGTTCCATCTCTAAATGGAAGTTCGTCTCTGTATTAGCATCTCGCATAAATTCCATCAACGGACGATGGTGATGTGGTGCACAGTTAAATGTTCTATCTACAAACTTAACTTGCTTTACCTTATGGTCGATAAACCATTGTAACTCTTTGAAGGTTCGCTCTTGTGGGAAGAATCGCACTGTATTCTTATTGCCAGATAAGCAATACTGACAAGAGAACGGACATCCACGAGAGGACTCATAGTAGATAATTTTATGTTCTAAATCAATCATATCCTCTTCTACATATGGGAATGGAATGGTACTAAGATCTTTAACCTCTACGGCCTCAGTGGATCCCATAAGTTGACCTGTAATATGGCGGCCTCGTACACCAGGGATTTCTTCTCCTAATCCATCCTTACCATTTTGTAATGCACTAATGAGTTGGTAGAAAGCTTCTTCCCCTTCACCTTGTACAACATAGTCTACAGCATGACAACGATTTAGAATTTCATCGGCAGTGAAAGATACCTCCGGACCGCCTAAGATGATTTTAATATCTGGTCGAACGGCTTTCACCATGTCCACCACATGTAAGGTCATTTCGATGTTCCAAATATAGCAAGCGAAGCCCAATACATCTATATTGCGCTCTGTAATATCGCTAAGAATATGTAAAACAGGCATATTAATAGTATATTCTACTATATCGTATGCCTGTCCGTGAGCCTGCCCGTAGGCTTTCAGATACCGCAAAGCCAGGGAGGAATGTATAAATTTTGAGTTTAATGTGGATAAAACTACGTTCATAGGTCCCCTTTAAATCATCGAATGGCTCAGCCACCGTCTAGTCATAATATATATATTATACCATTAAAAGAGCCCAAAGATAAAGGAAACAATAGCACCCACTAAAATGACAACCCCTACTACAGAGAGGATAATGCCACCGAAGAATACAACAGCTGCTAAAACAACAGCTAATATGATAATCAAAATGATACGACTAAGCCAGCTTGTACTATTAAAGCTATACACCTTAACATGTGGCCCATATTGATTGTACTCTTCACCGCGTTGATACTCTTCGTTCATATTACTAGGTGTAGAGTCCACATGAACAGAGTCTCCTACCTCTTCAATGGTTACACCATCAAAGTCACGGCGTTCATCATCAGATAATACCCGTGTATTAGGTTCTGCCGCACGTGTATTACTACTGTAGCTATCACTACGATCACTACTTCTATATGTATTTTGATTGTTATTTGTATTGTGTTGATCAGACATCGTTACGTCCTTTATATGACCAAAAGAATAATTAATTTTATACAACTTATTATATCATATTTTTCTGATAAAAATGCAAATAAATATCCCCTATAGATATAAATTCATATATCTATAGGGGATATTTTTGTTTGTATTACTTTATGTGACTATAGGCTAACGGGCAAATTAGTCTTTCAAGTATTTTTGAAGCAATTGATTTACCATACCTGGGTTAGCACGGCCTTTAGATTCTTTCATAACTTGACCTACTAAGAAACCAATAGCCTTACCATTGCCACCTTTGAAATCTGCCACTGGTTGTGGATTATTAGCAATAACTTGCTTAACGATTTCTTCAATAGCACCAGTATCTGTGATTTGAACAAGACCTTCTTCTTTTACGATAGTATCAGCATCCTTGCCGGATTCCCACATAGATACGATAACTTTTTTCGCAATTTTACCAGAGATTGTACCTTTATCGATAAGAGCAATCATACCAGCCAAGTTTTCTGGGCTTACTTTAGATTCAGCGAATGTTAAACCACTTTCATTAATCATCTTGGACAAGTCACCAAGCATCCAGTTAGCCACAGTCTTAGCATCTGCACCTGCTTTTACAGTAGCATCTAAGAAATCTGCAGTTTTACGAGATACAGTAAGGATTGTTGCGTCTTCACGAGACAAACCATATTCAGATACAAAGCGTTCAATCTTAGCATCTTGCAATTCAGGTAACGCACGACGTACTTCTTCGATTTTTTCGTCCGTAATTACAATTGGTACCAAGTCTGGTTCAGGGAAGTAACGGTAATCGTTTTCTTCATCTTTCTTACGCATACCAATCGTAATGCCTTGAGCATCATCCCAAGTACGTGTTTCTTGATCTACTTTACCGCCAGCTTCGATCAACTTAGCTTGACGCAAGGCTTCATATTCAACAACCTTTTGAATAGCTGTTAAGGAGTTAACATTCTTAGTTTCTGTACGTGTACCAAACTCTTTAGTACCACGCAAACGTACGGATACGTTACAATCACCACGCAAGGAGCCTTCTTCCATACGACCGTCAGATACTTCTAAGTATTGCAAGATGGAACGTAGTTTTTCAACATATGCTCTTGCTTCTGCACCAGAACGAATATCTGGTTCAGATACGATTTCAAGAAGAGGAACACCTGTACGGTTGTAGTCAACGTTAGAAGATTTAGAATCAGAAATAGTGTTACCACTGTGAACGAGTTTACCTGCATCTTCTTCCATGTGAATACGCGTAATACCAATGCGTTTAGTTTCACCATTTACTTCAATGTCCAAATGACCATTTAAGCAAATTGGCAAATCATATTGAGATGTTTGATAGTTTTTAGGTAAATCTGGATAGTAATAGTTTTTACGGTCAAATTTATTGAAGTTTAGAATTTCACAATTCAATGCTAAACCAACCTTGATAGCAAATTCTACTACTTGTTTATTTAACACAGGCATAGCACCAGGTAAGCCAAGGCATACTGGGCATACATGTGTATTTTGATCGCCGCCGAATTCAGTGGTACAACCACAGAAGATTTTAGACTTAGTCTTAAGCTCTGTATGAACCTCTAAACCAACGACTGTTTCGTATTTACTACTCATAGAGAAACCTCCCCAGTTGGTGCTACTAATTGACAGTCTGGACGTGCTTGTTCAAATGTGAAAGCAGCACGTAATAATGTTTCTTCACCCATAGCAGGGCCAAGTAATTGTAAGCCAATTGGCAAATTATTGCTACTCATACCTGCTGGGATGCTAATACCTGGAATACCTGCAAGATTTGCTGGTACTGTACAGATATCTTCTAAGTACATTGCTAATGGATCATTAGCTTTTTCACCAAATTTGTAGGATGTATTAGGTGCAGTTGGTGTCAAAATTAAATCCACCTTGGAGAATGCTTCGTCAAATTCGTTTTTAATAAGGCGACGAACTTTCAATGCTTTCAAATAATAAGCATCATAGTAACCAGCACTCAATACATAAGTTCCTAACAAGATACGACGTTGTACTTCAGGACCAAAGCCTTCTGTGCGAGTTTTAGTAGACATATCTACTAAGTTATCTGCAGGTACCCGCATACCATAGCTTACACCGTCATAACGAGCCAAGTTGGAGCTAGCTTCTGCCAATGCGATGATATAGTATGCAGACAATGCATATTTAGAATTAGGCAAGGAAACCTCAATGATCTCAGCACCTAATTTTTTGTATGTTTCGATAGCTTCTTCCACAGCTTTACGAACTTCGCTATTGAGACCTTCACCAAAGAATTCTTTTGGTACACCAATTTTTAGATTTTTAACATCATTTACAAGTGCTGTAGTGTAGTCTACACGAGTGCCTGGAATAGATGTGGAATCTTTTGTATCATGCCCAGAGATTGCATTTAATACTAACGCTGCATCTGTTACATCACGTGTAACAGGGCCAATTTGATCCAAAGAGGATGCGAAGGCAATTAAGCCATAACGAGATACATTACCGTATGTTGGTTTTAAACCTACAACGCCACAGAAGGATGCTGGTTGGCGAATAGACCCACCTGTATCAGAGCCAAGAGCCCAAATAGCAGAACCGCTGGATACAGCGGCTGCACTACCACCAGAAGAACCGCCTGGTACGCAATCAGCATTCCAAGGGTTAGTAGTTTTAGCTAATGCAGAGTTCTCTGTAGAGCCACCCATGGCAAATTCGTCCATGTTAAGTTTACCAAGGCTAATGTAATGATTGTCTTGTAAACGTTCAATAACTGATGCATTGTATGGAGGCACAAAGTTTTCCAACATTTTAGATGCACATGTTGCAGGTTCATCTTTAATACAAATATTATCTTTAATTGCACCAGGAATACCTGCCAATGGGGAAATAGCTTCACCTTTAGCAATTGCTTCATCTACAAGCTTAGCTGTAGCCAAAGCACGATCATGAGAATCGGATAAGTACGCATGTACAGTCGGTTCCACTTTCGCTTTATGTGCAATAACAGCATTCGTCAATTCAACAGCGCTGATTTCTTTATTCACTAGTTTCTTGTGTAATTCATGAATTGTTGCCACAGCGAAACCTCCTATTCTTGTACAACGCGAGGTACTTTAAAGTACCCATCCTCTGCTTCTGGAGCATTGGATAAAGCTAAATCATGATCAAGGGATGGTTTTGTTTCATCCTCTCTAAATACATTGTGCAATGGTACTGCATGAGCCATAGGCTCCACACCATCAAGTTCTAATGCATCTAGTTCAGCAACATAAGTCAAGATGTCGGACAACTCTTTTTCTACATGTGCCATATGTTCTTCCTTAACTTCCAAGCGTGAAAGTAAGGCGATTTTTTTTATTTCCTCTTGGCTGATTTTCATCGAGACACATCCTTTCATAATTATTTATTATAAAGCAAATAATATATATTTTCAAAATATTGTAGAATGTATGTCTATTGGATTTCTCCGAGTTCGCGTAGGAGTTCTACAAACTCTTCTTCATTCATAACACGAATACCCAATTCATTTGCTTTAGTAAGCTTACTACCACTGTCTTCGCCAGCAATAACAAGGGTTGTTTTCTTAGAAACGGAACCTGTCACCTTAGCCCCATGAGCTTCAAGAATCTTACCAGCTTCACTGCGGCCCATAACTTCAAGTTTACCTGTGAGAACGACGATTTCTCCTTCCATTTGGTTGCCTGCTGCTTCAACAACATCTACAGTCATCTTAAGTCCTGCCGCTGTTAAACCTTCTATGATTTCTACATGAGCAGGATCTTGACGGTATTCAACAATACTATCTGCCATAGTAGGACCGATTTCTTCTACCGCCACCAATTCTTCTTTAGTAATTGTCAAGAATCGTTCCATAGATTTCACAACGTTAGCAATTGTGCCGGCTGCTTTAGATCCAATTAGGCGAATACCGAGGCCATACAATACGCGGTCTAATCCACGAGTTTTAGAGTCTGCGATGGCTTTCACCAAATTCTCTGCAGATTTCTTACCCATCCGATCCATGGTAACTAGTTGATCTACTGTTAAATGATATAAATCAACAACATTAGTGATTAATTTGTTATTGATGAGGTTTTCTACAATGCTAGGACCTAAACCATCAATATTCATAGCATCGCGAGAGGCAAAGTGAATAATTTGCTCTTTCTCAATAGCAGGACAATGTTTATTCGTACAACGTACAGCCGCTTCTCCTTCGCGACGAACTGTAGGAGATTCGCATACTGGACATGTGTTAGGAATTGTGAAAGGCACCTCAGAACCAGTTCGTTTTTCAGGAACTACGCGGATAACTTCTGGAATAATTTCAGCCGCCTTGTGAATGATAACGTGGTCACCAATGCGAATATCCTTTTCATTGATAAAGTCTTGATTATGTAATGTTACACGACTTACATTTGTACCGGATACGAATACAGATTCCAATTCACCAGTTGGAGTAAGAACCCCCGTACGCCCCACATTAATAGTAATATCCTTAAGAATGGTCTCTACCTCTTCTGGAGGATATTTGTAAGCTGTAGCCCACTTAGGATCCTTCGCAGTACTGCCAAGTACCTCTTGGTCCTCAAAACTATTGACCTTAATTACCATACCATCTGTATCGTATGGCAACTCATGGCGCTTTTCACCCCAATAATTAATAGCGTCTATGACCTCGTCAATTGTTTTGCATACGCGGTAATGAGGGTTTACAGAAAACTTGAACGTTTCCAAGCTTTGTAATAATTCCTCTTGGCTATGAATATTAGCCCCCACTTCAGAACCGATTGCATAGGCAAAGAATGCTAAATTACGACTAGCCGTAATGGCAGGATCTTGCTGACGCAAAGAACCAGCTGCTGCATTACGAGGATTTACGAAGGTAGGCAAGCCCTCTTCGTCACGTTCTTCATTTATACGTTTAAATTCACTATGAGGCATATACGCTTCACCGCGAACCTCGATAAATTCTGGCGCATCCTCTAGATATAAAGGAATGGATTTAATAGTACGCACATTAGCAGTTACGTCTTCACCAACGCGACCATCACCACGTGTTACAGCACGTACAAACATGCCGTTCTCATAGTGCAAATTAACAGCTAAACCATCGATTTTAAGTTCTACCACATAAGCAGAAGGCTTATGACCTAATTCCTTCTCTACACGACTAGCAAATGCACGTACTTCATCAGCACTAAATACATTAGATAAGCTCAACATAGGGCGGCCATGGACGACCTTTTCAAAGGAGCCTTCCACCTTCATACCTACCCGTTGTGTTGGAGAAGACGGCACAATATATTCTGGATGAGCTGTTTCTAAATCTACAAGCTCACGATATTTTTTATCATATTCAAAGTCACTCATTGTAGGAGCATCTTTTACGTAGTATAAATACTGCGCATGAGTTAGCTCTTGTTGTAACTCTTTAATTCTATCTTTCGGATTCATATTACATCCCTTTTACTGTACAGTAACATTCTATACGTTCCTTACAAGCAAGGTAGAGAGGTTAACTGCCATACACAAGTTTTATCCCTTTTTAACCGGTGCAAATTTAGCCATGACCACACGTACACCTTGTGTGGGGAATTCAATAGTTAGCTTCATACCAGCCCCTTCACCGGCAACGTTGATAACCTTACCATTGCCCCATTTACTATGAATAGCTGTGTCACCTATTTTCCAAGCGGCAATCACTTCATTGCGAACAATTGGTTTTGTTACAGGGCGACTGGTAACACTCATATGTTGCGGTACATGACGCTTAATATCATCAGGTACTTTACGCTTAGCACGCAAACCATCTACCAACTCTTCTGGAATTTCATCGATAAAACGAGATGGTAAATAGCTACTAGTGCGTCCAAATACGGTACGCGTAGTGGCATTAGAAATATATAATTCCTTTTCAGCACGAGTAATACCTACATAAGCAAGGCGGCGTTCCTCTTCAATTTCCTCAGGGTTCATCAAGGTGCGGCTATGTGGGAATAAGCCTTCCTCCAAGCCTCCTAAGAATACGATTGGGAACTCCAGACCTTTCGCAGCATGTAATGTCATTAATGTCACTTTAGACTCTTCTTGCTCGAAAGAATCAACATCATTTACGAGTGCTACTTGTTCCAAGAAGTCTTCCACTGTACCATTTGGATTTGTATCTTGGAAGTCTTTAGCTACAGATAAAAGTTCACCGATATTCTCAGCGCGAGCCTGATCTTGTGGATCTGTACTCTCTTCTAATTGTGCCAAGTATCCGGTTCTATCAAGAATAGATTCTAAGATATCAAGTACAGTTTTATCTTCCATTTCAGCTACGAGAGTAAAGATAAGGATACCAAATTCCTCTAACTTTTCCTTTGTCTTACCTTTAATCGTATCTACTAGATGCAGCTGTGTTAATGTCATAAACAAGGACGTGCCATTTGCACGAGCATAATCTTGTAGTTTTGCCACTGTAGTAGCACCAATACTACGCTTAGGTACATTGATGATACGTAATAAGCTCAAATCATCGAATGGATTATATAACACGCGTAAGTAAGCTAAAACGTCCTTAATTTCTTTACGATCATAGAACTTCGTGCCCCCTACCATCGTATATGGCAGAGCCCGTTTAATCAGTGCTTCTTCAAGTACACGAGATTGAGCATTTGTACGGTACAAAATAGCCATATCACCATAAGGCACACCATGAATATCGTGCTTTTTAGCAATTGTATCGCCAATAAAAGCAGCTTCTTCATGTTCAGACTGAGCCGTAAAATGCTGAATTTTAGCCCCTTCTATCTTATCGGTCCATAAATTTTTCTTAGGACGACCTTCATTATTTTCAATTACCGCATTCGCTGCATCAAGAATAATCTTTGTAGAACGATAGTTTTGTTCTAACTTGATGGATGTACAGTTCGGATAATCCTTTTCAAAGTCCAAAATATTTTGAATATCTGCGCCACGCCATGCGTAAATACTTTGATCAGCATCACCTACAACGGCAATATTTTTCCAATGAGAGGCTAATAATTTAGCCAATAAATATTGAGCATGGTTCGTATCTTGATATTCGTCGATCATAACATAACGAAAACGCTTGCTATATTTATCTAACACAGCCTCATTGGACTGCAATAATTTAACAGCTACCAATAAAAGATCATCAAAATCTAGAGCATTATTCTTACGCAATTCCCGTTCATAATACTCATATACATCAGCAACCTTTTGTTGGTAAAAGTCTCTCGCTTGCTTTCTAAAATCTGAGGCAAATAACAATTTATTTTTTGCATCAGATATGGCACCAATCATAGCACCTACAGGATAATATTTATCGTCGAGGTTTAATGCTTTTAAAGCAGCCTTAATAACAGCTTGCGAATCAGATGTATCGTAGATTGTAAAATTACTGTTATAACCTAAGAAGTTATCTAATTCAAAACGCAAAAATTTCGCACAGAAGCTATGGAATGTGCTGAGCCAAATTCGATTAGCTACATCACCTACTAAACCTTCTACACGACTTTTCATTTCTTTTGCCGCTTTATTGGTGAAAGTAATAGCTAAGATTTCATAAGGATTAACACCTTGACCCAATAAATGTGCAATACGAACAGTTAAAACCTTTGTTTTACCAGATCCTGCACCGGCTAAAATCAATAAAGGGCCTTCCGTATGTTGAACGGCTTGTTGTTGCTCTTTATTTAAACCTGTTAATAATGAATTCATCGGAACACCCCTATCGCCCTTACATATACTATAGTTTCATAATCATATAAATAGAGAAGAAGAACGTTGCAAGCAACGTTCTTTTCCCTTTGTATACTACTATACTATTTCATAGCACCAAGAATTGGTGGTACGATTTGTTTTTTACGAGACATAGTATTTGGCAAGAATACGCCATTATCTTTAACTTCTTTTTCGAATGCTTTTGTTACTACAGCTTCTACATCACCGCTGAATAACAATGTAGTACTTTCATCAAGAATATTTGTAATCATGATGTAAGATGCATCATAGTTATTAGCACTGCGAAGAGCTTCTAACGCTTGTACTAATTCACCTTGTTTAGCCAATACGTCTGTTGTATCCATAACGGAAATTTGACCGATAGAAATTGTTTTACCTGCTTCGGAGAATTCTTTCATGTCTGTACGAACGATGTCGTCGTTAGTCAAATCAGAAATATCTGCACCAGCTTTTAACATATCAAGGCCATAGGACTCGATATCTACACCAGCGATTTCCGCCAATTTATGTGCCATTTCTTTATCTGTTTCTGTGCATGTTGGAGAGCGGAATAAAACAGTATCAGAAATGATAGCGGACAACATCAAACCAGCAATAGTTTTAGGAATTTCTTGATTGTTTTCCATGTACAATTTAGTAATGATTGTATTAGAGCAACCTACTGGTTCTAAACGCATAAATACAGGACCATCAGTTTCGAAATCACCAATGCGGTGATGATCCACAACGCCGCACATATTCATAGACTTGTAACCGTCAATGATTTGTTTAGATTCATTGTGGTCTGTTAAATATAAGTTACCACCTTCTGGAGCAAATTCTTCCCAATTCTTAACGATTTGAGGGTGTTCAAAACCAAAATGATTCAATACGTATGTTGTTTCCTTATTTGCTTCACCTGCACATACTGGAGTAGCTGGTGTACCCATTTGTGTTAAGAAATTAGCAAAGGAAATAGCAGAACAAATAGAATCTGTATCAGGGCTTTTATGACCTGCTACATATGTTTTTACATCACTCATAATATACCTCTTTTATATAAATTTCACACTTAATATCGACTTACGTCAATCCGATTTTTAACTCTATTATTATATCATAAATTATATAAAAAAACACGCCACTACTAAGTAGTGACGTGTTTTTATCATTCTAAAAAATTATCTAATGTAAATGATTAGTCGTGATTTTTTTTGCGGTTTGTAAACAAACCAGGCCCAAGTGTTTCAATGATGATGAACAGCATTGGAATGATAAAGATACCAAACAATGTTGCTGTTGTCATCCCTGCTACTACAGTAATACCCATGGATGTACGAGCACCAGAACCAGCACCAGTAGATACTGCCAATGGCAATACACCAAGGATAAACGCAAAGGATGTCATCAAAATTGGACGTAAACGAATTTTTGCAGCTTCGATAGCGGCATCAACAACGTTCATACCACGTTCGTCAACACGGATCTTAGCGTACTCAATAATCAAAATCGCATTTTTGGCAGCCAAACCAACAAGGGTTAAGAGACCAATCTGCATGTAAATATCATTAGCTAAGGAATATCTGCCTGTAAAGTTCAACAAGAATGGAACTAAAGAAGCACCAATCATACCAGATGGTACGGAGAACAATACGGCAAATGGTACCTTCCAAGATTCATACAAGGCAGCCAAAATTAAGAATACAAATACTAGACCTAAACCAAGAATCATGATGGTTTGAGAACCAGCTTTCAACTCTTCACGAGATTGACCTGCCCAGTCATATGTATAACCGGCTGGTAATGTTTTAGCTGCCGCCTCTTTCAATGCATTAATCGCATCACCAGAGGAGTAACCATTCGCTTGAGAACCACCGATTTGTACAGCCATCGCATTATCAAAACGAGTAATACTAGACGGTGTACCTGTTTGTTCTTTCGTAATATAGTTAGAAACTGGAACCATAAGGCCCTTGCTATTACGAACAGCTAGCATATTAAGCTGTTCCGCATTTTGACGGTAAGCGTCTTCAGCTTGAACTACTACTTTATAGTTTTTACCATATGTAGTAAAGTCATTGACTTGAATACTACCATAGAAACCTTGCAATGTAGTAAAGATATCAGCTAATGCCACGCCATCTTGAGCCGCTTTTTCACGATTCACATCAAATTGTAAGGATGGTGTAGATGTATCAAATGTAGTGTAAATAGATCGAATTGCTGGACTCTTACGAGCTTCTGCTAAGAATTCATTAGCACGTTCCGCCATAACTTGTGGGCTGTCACCAGCTTTGTTAATGAGGTACATGCTGAAACCACCTGTAGAACCTAGACCAGGAATAGATGGTGGGTTCATAGCAATTACAGTTGCTTCTGGTACCTTTTCAGCAGCAAAGCCAAATGTTTGACCAACCATGGCATTAATTGATGTTGCTTGTGTTGTACGATACTTCCAGTCAGACATAGTAGCAAAGATTACACCTGCACTTGATTTTTGACCACCACCTAAGAGGTCAAAGCCTGCTACTGTAAATACTTCTTGGAATAATTGCTCATCTTTTGGCTTTTCAGGATCATTTTTACCTTCCAAGAAAGAGGCAATTTTTTCAAGGGTCGCCATCGTACGCTCAGATGTGGAACCTGGCGGCTCATTAACAGCAATCATGTAATAACCGCTATCCTCTGCAGGTACAAAGGATGTAGGCAAGAAGTGGAATACTAAGCCTGTTCCCCCCGCAAAGATAAGCAATGCAATAACGGTTAAGCTCAAACGATGGCTTAAACGAGCCAATTGGATACCATACCAATTGCTGAAACGTTCTAGGCCTGCATTGAATTTATTTAACTGACGATGTACCCAATCTTCACGCTCTTTAGGTGTGTGAGGTTTTAACATCGTAGCACATAGTGCTGGTGTTAATACAAGGGCAACAATCGCAGAAATAACAACAGATACAGCGATTGTTAATGCAAACTGTTTGTAAAGAATACCTGTCATACCACCCATGAAGGCAACTGGTACGAATACAGCTACCAATACAAAGGCGATACCAATTACAGGGCCTTGTACATTTTCCATCGCTTTAATAGCCGCCTCTTTCGGAGGTAAGCCATTATATTTTAATTCATACTCTACCGCTTCTACTACTACGATAGCATCGTCAACAACGAGGCCGATAGCCAATACCATGGCGAATAATGTTAACGTATTGATAGAGAAATCAAGTAATACGAAAGCACCAAATGTACCTAGCAAGGATACTGGAACAGCAATCATAGGAATGATCGTAGATCGCCAAGATTGTAGGAACACATATACTACGATAAGAACGAGTAACAATGCTTCTACAAATGTATGCTCTACCTCTTTAATGGAAGCACTTACGAATTTAGTATTATCTACAACTACGTTATATTGCATATCTGGTGGGAAAGATTTAGATTGTTCATCTAGTACCTTCTTAACATTCGCAATAGTTTCTAATGCATTCGCATCATTTTGTAAGGAAATAGCAAAACCTGCTACCTCTTTATGTGCGGACTTAGCAATAAAGTCATATCCTTTAGCACCAATTTGAATGCGAGCAACATCTTTTAGATGCAATACCTTACCATTAGAGCTTTTAATAGCAATATTACCAAATTGTTCAGGTGTTACAAGACGACCTTCAATTTTGATAGGGTATTGAAATGCTTGTTCCCCATTAGTAGGATTTTGACCAACTGTACCTGCAGCAGCCTGTAAGTTTTGTCCCTTAATAGCTGCTGTTACTTCAGAAATGGTAACACCAAGATTTTGCATCTTCGCTGGATCTAACCAAATGCGCATAGCATAATCAGAACCGAACTCTTGTACAGAACCGACACCCTTAATGGCTTTAATAGCATCCATCATATAGTTGGTACTATAGTTCTTTAAGAATGTAGAATCATAAGTACCATCAGGTGAGTTCAAGGAAAATACCATAGCCATATCACCAGAAGATTTAGTAGTTGTAACACCAACTGCTTGTACCTCTGCAGGTAATTGAGCAAGTGCTGCTTGTACACGGTTTTGTGTATTAACCGTATCCATATCGGCATCTGTGCCTTGATTGAACTGAACAGTCAAAGAGTAACTACCATTACTAGAGCTACTAGATGTCATATAGTCCATATCTTGTACGCCTACGATTTGTGTTTCAATAACACTGGCTACCGTATCATTAACAACTTGAGCCGTTGCACCTGTATAGGCAGTGTTTACACGAACTGTAGGTGGAGAAATTTGTGGATATCGAGCTATCGGAAGGTTCATCATAGAAATGAGACCTACCAAGGTAATAACAATGGCTATTACAATGGCAAAGATAGGTCGATTAATAAAGAATTTCGACACGATCTAGCCCCCTTCTATTTTGTAGCTTTTAATTGTTCTTTTGAAAGCAATTTAGCATTAACCTTCACACCGTTTTTAACCTTAGTTAAGCCATCAACGATGATTGTGTCTCCAGGTGCTAAACCGGCTTTAATAATTGTATCGCTACCACTTGTACCGCCAACTTCAACACTTTTTTGTTCTACTACACCATCAGCATTTACAACATAGATAAAGTTTTTATCCATGATTTGAAGAATGGCACGACTAGGAACAAGAATAGCATCTTTAAGTTTTTGACCAGGAGAAATCACTGTAGCAAACATATTTGGCAATAACAAATGATCAGGATTTGGGAAAGATGCTTTCAACACAAGCTTACCTGTTGATTGATCAAGACTTTTTGCTGCTTGAACAATAGAACCCGGTTGATTATATGTTTCACCGTCTGCAAGTTTTAATTGAATGTTTGGACCATTGGAATCATCGCCAGTTGGATTTTTCATGAAGTCAAGATATTCTTGTTCAGTCATACTAAACTCAACAAAGATAGGATCAATGGAGTCAATTGTAACTAATGTTGTAGAACCAGCTTGTACAAATGCACCCATATCAATATCATCCATACGTAATGTACCGGAATATGGTGCATATACCATTGTGTCACCCAAGTTATCTTGAGCAATCTTTACAGATGCTTGGTATGCTTCATATGCTGCTTTAGCTTGTTCTGTAGTACTGCGTTGCGTATCTACACGTTGCTGCGCAATCGCATCTTGTTGAGCCAATGTTTCATAACGATTAAGATCTACTTCAGCATTTTTATAAGTCGCATTAGCTTGAGCAGCTTGTGCTTCTGCATTAGCAAGACTAGCTTCGTACTGACGAGAATCGATACGATATAATGGTTGACCAGCTACAACTTGCTCCCCACCTTTAACATATTTTTCAACAACGTAACCAGTTACACGAGCATGTACAGCTACAGAGTTTTCTGCAACGACAGTACCAGCATAGGTTTGGTTTACCTGTGCATCACTTGCAGTAATTTTGTATGCATTGACACTCACATCACCTGCTTGCTGTTGATTACTGCCACAACCAGCAACCATTACAGCGGATACAACGAGAGCCGCTAACATACGGGAATAACGGAACTTCATTATCTGTACTCCTTTACACGAAACTAATCATCTATGTGTCATAATTACATAAATGTCTTTATATATTATACAGGATTCTATAGACAAAGTCAATTTTTCCGATACCCCTCTACCTTTGTAGAACATAGATAAAATCTGATTAAACCCACATATATTGTATACAACAAAAATGTTAAAAACTATTGACATTTTATATTCAATATGAACTTAAATAGTTTTAGAATTATAAAACTATATATTACTAGTTTACTTTTTTTCAGTTAATACCGTATAACCATGATCCTCAACTAAGATTACTTCATTATTGTTTATCGGCACTAATGGTATCTTATTTTGATAAGTATCTAATGTTTTCTGAGCAGTCTCTTCAAATGGATACTCTCCTAAATGAGGCACAACATAATGATTAAATACATTTACACCCATATAATCATCTAATTCAGATGCTATACTTTTATCATCCATTATCTGATTATATTCAATATTTTCAGACATAATAATTGCGCCAGCAGATTCACCAATATATAATAAGCCTTCTTTGATTCTTTCATAAAGTAGGCCTATAAGATTTTTCTTTTTCAGCTCTTGTAATAGATAAAATGTGTTACCACCAGATATACAGATACATTCAGTCTTTGAAAGTTTATTCTTTAAATAATCTTCATCATATTTAGAAATATCAATAATTTCCAATTCATATCCTAAAGACTTTAACATCTCAACACCTTCATCAATATATCCAGTATATGGTTCAACATTTCCAGCAGTAGGAATAAAAACTATTTTATTCGAAATCATTTTTGAAAGATACTTTTTTGTTATATTTTTTGTTCCTGCTAAATATGACATAAGTAAAATTTCCATGCTTTATCACCTCAAAGGCTCTTTATTTAAATTAATTTGAAAATTTTATTATTAATATACAAAAAACCGCCTAAGAATCTACCTAGACGGTTTTAAAACCACTTAATCTGCTTTCCTTTATCTATTATAGCCGAATAATCACAAATTTATCTGTAAGCGCAAACTTATTTCTTAAAATGTACGCTTCTTATTTGGTGGAGATGAGGGGAGTCGAACCCCTGTCCAAGAGTGTTGCCATATAGACTTCTCCGAGCACAGTCTATGATTGAGATCTCGGGTTGCTATCGCTCACAGACAAGCTACACAACCCCAGTTCATATTGTCTCGCCTAATTCATATGAACAACTAAATTAGACCAGCCTACTGTTTGACGTCCATTCACACTTGGTAGGCACAAGTATGAGGGACGTAGCTTATGCAGCTAATGCAAAATTTTCTTCTGCGTTTAAATGTTTTCCCACCGTTTAACGGCCTCATGGAACGCCGACTCGCTATCTATACCACACGCACCCCTGTCGAAACCTTTACATCCCCGTGCGTCGGTCTCATAATTATAAGCCCATTTAATACAGCTGTCAATTATATAGAGCCTTTATAATTCAGTTAAATCTATAACTTCTAGATTACTTTATCCACTACTACAAATGAAGCTATTATATAGAATCATAAAATTAATTCAATTCTTTGATAGCTTTATCCAATGTCCGGCACACATAATCAATTTGTTCTTTATTATGAGCAGCTGTAACGGTTAAACGAATTCTACTTTCACCAACAGGAACTGTAGGCGGACGTATCGCTGTACCTATAATTCCAGCATTGTATAGATAATCAGATACTGCTAGTGTATCTTCATTACTTCCGATTAATATTGGGAAAATTGGAGTTTCATTGGTCGCTTCAATTCCCATGGCAATCAATTGAAGAGCCATATAGTTTACGTTCTCTTGTAAACGTCCTAATACAGATGTATCAGACTCAAGAATATGCAACGCAGCCAGGGCTGCCCCTATGTCAGCAGGAGATAATGCAGTGGAGAATATAAAGCTACGACTCATATTCACAAGATAATCAATGATGGTGCTATTAGCAGCTACATAGCCGCCAACAGAACCTAACGATTTGCTCAATGTACCTAGCTGAATATCCACTTCTTTCTCGAGACCATAATAAGCAGCCGTTCCATGACCGCTACCAATGGTCCCCGTCGCATGAGCATCGTCTACCATAAGTAAAGCATTATACTCACGGCTAACCTCGTAAAGCTTATCTAATGGGGCTATATCGCCATCCATGCTAAAGACCCCATCTGTGACAATGAGCTTACGTGCATTACGATCTACTTGTTTAAGTAAAAACTTTAACTCCTCTACATCACAGTGACTATAGGCTTTTACAGTAGCCTTACTCAATCTACAACCATCAATAATACTAGCATGGTTTAATTCATCGCTAAAAATGGTCATATTTTTATCTGCTATGGCAGAAATAGTACCTACATTTGCCATGTATCCAGTATTAAACACAAGAGCTTTTTCTGTATTCTTAAATTTTGCTAGTTCTCTTTCAAGATCTGTAAACAAGGGAAATGTACCGGATACCAAACGCGATCCACCTGATCCAGTACCATATTGTTGAGCCCCTTTAACGGCTTCATTTATTACACGTTGATCAAAGGTAAGACCTAAATAATTATTTGACGCCATCATCAAATATTCTTTATCATCTTTTTTAACTCGTACTGCATCTATAGGGCAGTATTCCATTAGAGTACGCAAATTATGGTTATTTATTTTACTATCTAATTGTTCTTGGAAGAATTTATACATACGATCACCACTGAACAAGTACAGGTTTTTTTTCCAAGTACTCAATTACGCCTTCCAAATCAATATTCGGCTTTACAAAGAATACACGTCCCCCTAAATTAGAGCCAATTTCCTTCATATTAGGGATGCGATGATAAACACCATTACAAGCAACGTAGCCTATTGTGTAATCTGGATCATCAGACCAACATAATTCGCCTACAATCCCTTCTGCAGATTGCACCTTAGACGCCAATACTAAGGCCTCTCTCATATGTTCATTATCTCCTAGTTTATCAGAATCAAAGGAGTCCATATGACTTACGCGAACACCACGATTACCTGCATCGAGGCGCTCACCAGAAATTGCGTCAACTAACATAGCTCCCCGCATAGATGAAACTAGACTTTTTAATAAAAAAATAGAATTTCTAATAGCTGACTCACTAATATCAGTCCCCTGTAAAAGTTTTACAGCTAATTGATGTGCTTCAGTAACTGTGTTTGCCGTATGTTCTTTTACTTTTAAACAATCTATATATGTAATTGTTTCCGACGGAATTAAGTCCACTGTAATATTAATAAAATCAGCAGTCCCTTTACTGTGATGCAAAGCTCGTTCAGCTAAAGACTGGGCTATAAATCCAACTTGATTTAAGGTCACCATGCGTTCTGCGCCAGAAATATGGTGGCCCCCGTTTTCATGGGGACCACCTTGAGCTGCGCGCATACGCACACTATATAATTCATCCATTATGATACCTTACCTTTAACTACATTACTTTGAGGTACTTGGTTGTGAATTTTATGGAATACTTTCACAAATACTGGTGCCATAATTACTGTAAAGATCATACCTGGAGCTGCGAGAGCTATCATAGGTAATGCAGCCTTACCAACATATAAAGACAAAGATAATCGCGCTAAAGCAGATGCAATTGGACCAGAAATCATGATACCAATCATATGGTTTTGACACATCCAAAGAATAAGACCTACGATGAGACGGAATTGCATGGCAATCATAACATTAAGAATAGATTGTGTCCCTAATGCTAATCCAATCAAGCTAGATAAACATCCACTAATAATATACTTTTTGAACCCAAATACAGCACATATAGCGACCGCTAACGGCGCAGATAGTTGAAACTCTATACCAGGAATAATATTAGGTATTTTAATTGCCCCTAATACTGTAATCATAGCCGTTAAGATAGCAATTTCTGTAATGTACCGAATATTCTGATTCATAATGTATCTCCTCTACTTAGAAAATGTCAACTACAAACACCTCTTATTGTTTACATTATAAATTCTTACTGTATTTTTATCAACCACCAAAAACAATATAGTTAACAAATATATAAAAAAAGAACCAAGCCATATCGACTTGATTCCTTATAATCATTAATATTTTTGTTGTTCTTTAATTCGCTTAGCAATATCGCGCTTAGCATCACGTTCTGCCATATCTTGGCGCTTATCATAAATTTTCTTACCAGTTACTAGACCTACGGTAACTTTGACATAACCGTGACTGAAATGAAAGTTAAGTGGTACTAAAGAAAACCCCTTCTCCTTAACTTGAGCATGTAACTTATTGATTTCAGATTTATGCATCAACAACTTACGTGTCCGCTCTGGTTCATGGTTAAAGCGATTTCCTTGTTCATATGGGCTAATATGAACGCCATACAACAAGAGTTCCCTTTTATCTATACGACAAAAGCTATCTTTAAGATTGAGCTTACCTTGGCGGATAGATTTTATTTCTGTCCCTGTTAAAGCAATGCCAGCTTCATAGGTTTCATGAATATGAAAATCATGACGTGCTTTACGATTATCAGCAATAAGCGATGGGCTAGTTTTCTTTGCCATATTCTCCTCTATCGTTTACGTTTACTTTTAGATTTTTTAGATTGACCACGTTTTGTAGCTTTATTTGACTTCTTGTGACTCGATTTACCTTTTTTAGATTTTTTGCTGAAAGCATCATATCTAGAACGTCCAGTTTTTGAGTCATCTCGTTTAGACGATTTTCTACCGCTTTTACGGGATGATTTACGATCCTTAGAACTGCCAAAACCATCACGACTAGTAGCATAATCGGAACCACTGTTCAATTTTTCTTGGATAGCTATCAGGTTATCTACTTCACCAAGGACAAAGTCGATTTGTTTCTTTTCTACATCGGCTTTTACAAGTGTAACCGTAACCTTTTCACCTAAGTGATAGGTTTTACCTGTACGCTTACCAACGAGGACAAAGTGTTCTTCGTCAAAGAAATAGTAATCATCGTTCATCATGCTAATATGCACGAGACCGTCAATACCATTCTCTAATTCTACAAACATGCCAAAAGAGGTTATGCTCGCAATAGTACCTTCAAAAACTTCGCCTACAAAAGGAACCATGTATTGAGTCTTCTTAAGATCTGTAGTTTCACGTTCCGCTTCGGTTGCTACTTGTTCTTGTATGGAAGAATGTTCCACAGCACCTGCCAAGAAGGCTTCATCTACATCTCGTTTAGAGTATCCACCTTTCCAGTGCATATCCGCTTTTAAAAGACGATGCACCATCAAATCCGGATACCGTCTAATGGGAGATGTGAAATGCGTATAGCATGTAGATGCTAACCCAAAATGGCCGACATTTTCAATGCTATATTTTGCTTGCTGCATGGAGCGTAAGATCATAATTTGCGCTACTTGCTCAATATCTTGTCCCTTCACCACATCAAGGATTTTTTGGAAATCTCGTGGCGTTACGCCATCAGCACTGAGGACGAGATTTTGACCTAAATAATTTAATACCTTTTGGAATAAATCCAATTTCTCTTCACTTGGATTTTCATGAATACGATATACCGATGTACGTTCAGTATCTTTCAAATGTGTTGCTACCGTTTCATTGGCAATGAGCATACATTCTTCGATAAGTCGCTCTGCCATAGTTCGGTCGCGTTTTACAATACGCAACGGTGTACCGTCGAGATCAAGTAATACCTTATATTCAGGAAAATCAAAGTCTAATGCCCCTCTATGACGACGCATCCGATTTAAAATCTTTGAAATCTCTGCTAAATCGCGAAGCATAGGTATAAACTCTACTAAATCGTCAGGAATAATATTTTCTTCAAGCGCTTTATAAACTTCCTTATAGCTGCAACGGCGTCCTACGTGGATAATAGACGGACGAATACGATAATTAACAACTGTACCCGAATCATCAATCTCCATCATGCACGTCATAGCATAGCGGTCCTCATGTGCATTTAAGCTACAAATGCCATTCGATAATACCTCTGGCAACATTGGTACCACTCGGTCTACCAAATAAACAGAAGTACCACGCTTATACGCTTCATTATCAATAGGCTGACCAGAAGTGACATAATGACTAACGTCCGCAATATGTACACCTAGTTCGTAATTACCATTTGGTAATTTGCGACCACTTACAGCGTCATCAAGATCTTTTGCATCTTCTCCGTCGATAGTTACCATTTGTAAGTCTCTAAGATCCCAACGTTTTGGATCCTCATGGATAACAGTATCTATCTTCTTACTAGCCTTAATAACCTCTTTAGGGAAGGCAAAAGGAATCTTATGGTTAGCCATAATACAGTTAATATCTAGGCCTACATCCCCCTTATAACCTAGGATTTCTGTAATAATTCCTTCAGGCTTTTTGTCGCCTTCAGGCCATTTTGTAATTTTTACTAATACTTTAGCTCCACTACGAGCATCTAAAGTATTTTTTAAGTCCACAAAAACATCAGTACCAATGCGTTCATCATCAGGTACAACAAAGCCAAAATGTTGTTGTCTATCGTAAGTACCCACAATAGTTTCGTTGGCACGCTCAATAACATCAACGATGATGCCTTCACGTTTATGCTTAGTATAATCTGATGGTACAACGCGAACACGCACCTTATCATTATGCATGGCTGTACCTTTATTTTGTTCGGCTACATAAATATCTTCATCATCTAGCATGATAACAAAGCCATATGACTTACGATAACCTTTATAGATACCTTCATATTCTTCATGTTGTTGATCTTCATACCGATATACATCTGGTCGAGACGAAGTTAATACGCCTTCACGGGCGAGCATTTTCGCAGATCGAATAAACATTTCAAGATCTTTGCCACCTTGAATACGATTATCCATTGCTGCATCCTCAATATGGTATGCATGTGGTTGTATAGATTTATAAAAGTCCAATACCTTCTTCTTCAAGTCTGCACCCCCTTATTAGGATGAAAAAATAAAAAGCCTGCAATGCAGGCTTTCATCATTAGAATTGATTAATCATTGCCCCTAACACTAAGCTCAACACAGCAAAGATAATCCCCAATATAATCGTACATTTAGATAAGAAGGCATCTAAACCGCGTTGCTTACCACCAAAAGAAGAGTCTGCTGCACCAGAAACAGCACCGCCCATGCCTGCGTTTTTGCTATTTTGTGCAACAACTACTACAATTAATAAAATAGATACGATTACTTCTACAATCATTAAGAAATTTGTCACGACTGTCATCCTTCCTGTGATGCTCGATGCGAGCCCAATACACGATGTTCTAAATACTTCTCTAATTTACGTTTTACCCTTTGTAGCGCATTATCAATAGATTTAATACTACGATCTGTAACCTCAGCCATTTCTTGATAGGAACGTCCATCAAGGTATCCTTCCAAAACTTCCCATTCAAGATCACTTAAAATATGGCCAATATTGCGCTCAATATCATCTAATTCCTCTTGACTGATAATGAGGTCTTCAGGATTTGTAATCTTTGTTGAAGATAGCATTTCAATCAATGTACGCTCCGAGTCCTCTGTATACACCGGTTTATTTAAGGATATATAGGAGTTCAAAGGCGCATGTTTTTGTCTTGTAGCCGATTTAATGGCTGTAATAATTTGTCTAGTTATACAAAGTTCCGCAAAAGCTCTAAAAGACGCTAATTTATCATGTTTAAAATCTCGCGTCGCCTTATAGAGTCCAATCATCCCTTCTTGGATGATATCCTCTCGGTCGGCACCTACCAAAAAATAGGAGCGAGCCTTAGCTCGAACAAAGTTCTTATATTTATTAACAATATAATCGATTGCAAACTCATTTTGCTCTTCCTGAGCTATGGCCACAACTTGCTCATCGGTCATTTCCTTGAAATTGTAATCGGACTTGCGTGTATGAATCATTTTCATAAGCTCCTCCTTACAATTGAGCGAGAAAAACCAATATATTTATTATACTGGAACAGTATACGATTTTCAACTATCAATGACCTCGACGCAATTTCTCAAGCTTTTCAGCCACTTCAGGAGATAATAAACCTCCCACTTCATTACGACGCACTGAAAATTGATCACGTCTATGTTCATGAGCATATTGAAGTCGTTCTTCTTCCTTAGCAATACAAATCATATTTTGCAACTCACGAGCAGGAATACGCAACCCTCCAGAGCCTAGAATTTGATTCTGTTCTGCCCCATCGGAGGTTACAACATATACATTAGTATATTTGCCTTTACGTAAAAATACCTCTCGTTCAATAAATGAATCCGCCGTTTCTCCATCCTCAGTATATACTTCAATGAATCCACTTGTGATGGATTCAATGGAGCCTCCGGATTTTGTATATTTACCGTCAAACACAAGGATTACTTCATAGCCCTTGAATTTACCATAATTTAACAATCTATCTCGAAGTTCCATTCTCGCATGTTCTAAAGACTCATGAGCCAATTTTTTCAAATGAGTCCATGCAAAAATTACATTGTATCCGTCTACAATTAAGATATCTTTCAGCATAGTTATTTCGCTTGGCGTTGACGTACCGCCTCATACATAAGAACTGCAGCTGCAACAGATGCATTCAAAGAATTCAAATTCCCATACATAGGAATTGTTACAAGGAAATCACAAGCTTCTTTTACAACGCGACTAATCCCCTTACCTTCATTACCAATGACGATAACCGTAGGAATTGTCATATCAGCTTCATACAAGGTACGATCTCCTTCCATATGAGCCCCCATTACCCAAAACCCTTGTTTTTGAAGTTGTTTAATGGTTTGCGTTACATTACCAATTTGTACAAGTGGAATTTGTTCAATAGCACCTGCAGATGTCTTTGCAACAGTAGCATTAATAGGCGCATTATGTCGTTTAGGAATGAGTACAGCCGTAGCTCCTGCACATTCAGCAGTACGAATAATCGCTCCCATATTATGTGGGTCTTCAACACCATCCGTTAAGATGAGTAAAGGAACCTCATGTGTTGTTTCTTGTAATACCTCTCCCAATTCTTTAAATTGAACGGCCGATACAAGAGCTATAACCCCTTGATGTGGTACCTCTAAATCGTACTTATTCATCTGCTTAACTGGTGTTGGTCTAACTTCAATCCCTTGAGATTTAGCAAGATCTACAATATCAGCTAGCCCTGTTTTTACCCTATCTTCGCTGACCAAAATACGTTGAATAGAACGACCACTTTTAAGGGCTTCTTTAACCGCATTGCGACCTACAATATAATTATCCATACTACATACCTCGTAGAGTTATAGAAAAGGCTTGCCCCATGATATGCTGTAAGCGCTCTTCTTGGCGCGTTTCATAAAGAAATCCTAGTACTGCTTCAAAGGCCGTACTACTGCGATATTCTTGAACAGTACTACTTTTAGGCACGTTTACATTACTATTTCTAGCACGGCGTGCAAGAGCTTGTTCATCTTCTGTGAAAGTATTTTCTATTTCTAGCAATACTTTCGCCTGTGATTTAGCGCAAATAAATTCAGTAACGATAGTATGTAAAATCTGTACTTTTGTAATATTCATTTGTACCACGCGTTCACGCACATACATGGAGTATACTGCATCACCGATATATGCTAGCATAACTGCATCAGCACTTAAGCACTCCTCTATTGTTCGTTTGCGCAAACGAAGCGGCTCTTCTTCAAGAGCCGTTAGTTTTTTTATCGCTTCATTCTTTAAGAATTGAAATTGTTTAAACTTCACGTTTTTTCCACCGTGCACCTTGAGGAGAGTCCTCAATGGTAATACCAATCTCAGCTAATCGATCGCGGATACAATCAGCTAATGCCCATTGTTTTTGTTCGCGACAAGCTTGACGTACAGAAAGAATAACTTGCATTAATTCTTCGTATTCAGCAGCATTGGCGCCCGTGTTGCCTTCCCAAGCTTTTTCGAGAACGCCAATAACATCTGTCATAAATTTGAAAATGCGTTTTACTTCAGCAATTGCCTCTTGGCAAACAACGCCTTCTCTACTTGTTACTGCTTGATAATAAATATTTATTTCCTTTGCGAGACCAAACATGCTAGATGTTGCTAAAGCCGTGTTGAAGTCATCGCTCATGGCAGCCTCAAATTCTTCTTCGTATTCTTTCGCTTTTTCTAATAAACGTTGAGCTTCATCACATGCACCTGGTTCACATTTTTCAAGATAAAGAAGGTTTTCAATAGCCGTGCTTAACCGTTCCAAAGATTTATTAGCTTCTTCTAAACGCTCATCAGAGAAATCTAATGGGCTACGGTAATGCGTGCTCAATAAGAAGTAACGCAATGCATCAGGACTATATTGTTCTAAAATATCTTTTACCAAAAAGAAATTATTCAAGGACTTAGACATTTTTTCAGAATTAATAGTGATAAAACCATTGTGCAACCAGTAGCGCACTGCTGGATGTTGACCAGAGCAACCTTCTGATTGAGCAATTTCATTTTCGTGATGTGGGAAAATCAAATCGCTACCACCGCCATGGAAGTCAAATTCTGTACCTAAATATTTTTGGCTCATAGCAGAACATTCAATGTGCCAACCTGGACGACCATTCCCCCATGGGCTTTCCCAATAAGGTTCACCAGGTTTTGCTGCTTTCCACAAAGCAAAGTCCATAGGATTCTTCTTACGACCATCTACTTCGATACGTGCGCCTGCTTCCATATCGTCTAATGTACGACCAGATAACTCACCGTAATGTTCAAATTTCTCCACACTATAATATACATCGCCATCGAGTTCATAGGCGTAGCCCTTGTCAATCAATGTTTTAATCATAGCAATGATATCATCAATATGCGTAGATACACGTGGATACATATCAGCCCGTTGTACACCTAATGCATCCATTACTTCAAAATAACTATCGATATAACGATTTGCAATGGTATCCCAAGAGATGCCTTCACCATTAGAAGTATTGATGATTTTATCATCCACATCAGTAAAGTTTTGTACATAGGTTACTTTATAGCCTACATGTTTCATATAGCGACGAATTACGTCCCAAGTCACAAAAGGACGAGCATTGCCAATATGAGGATGATTGTATGGTGTGACACCACATACGTACATTTTTGCCTCACCTGGTGTTACAGGATTGAATACCTCTTTTTGGCGCGTCATAGTATTATAAACAGTAATTTCTCTCATCGTTACCGATGCCTCCAATTTTGTAAAATAAAAAAGACCTCTCATCTCATACAGAGACGATGGTCCGCGGTTCCACTCTGTTAGGTACCAATAGCGATACCCACTCATCGCATAACGGTGCGTCGCCGGACAAACCTACCTATAATCGGAGTGTCAGCTCGTGAATGCATTTCATCTACCTATCCATGAACCCTCCCACCATCGGTTCTCGCTAAAAAGTTAGTTGTAGAGTACTTCTTTCAGTCTCAGCTATTATTATATAATCTATATTTATATATAAAAATATTTTACCAATAAAGCTATAGAATGTCAATATTTACAAGAAAAATCCCCATCTTTCATAGGCAGCTATTCACATATCATACATAGGTATTTTAAATAGCTTAATTAGAAAGATGAGGATATATAATCAGAATATTAAATTACTATTATCATTCATAACAATAGCTTTTATAGCACACAAGTAATAATAATGTCATTACATCAAATCAATTAATATTAAGCATTTTCTAATTTATCTTGATCATCGTGTTTACGGCAAATACCTGCAAAAATAGATCCTGTAAAGTTATGAATGATGGAGAATACTGCACCTGCTACCGCAGCTTGTGGTGTAAAGTGTTTTAGTGCTAAAGATACGGATAATGCAGAATTTTGCATAGCCACTTCGATTTGCATAGCACGACGAGAAGACACATCAATACTGAGAGCTTTACATACAAAGTATGTCACAACATAACCACTCAAATTTTGTACTAAACACGCTACAAAAATAATGAAACCGGTTTCGGCAATTTGCTTTTGGTTAACTGCAGTTACAGCTGCCAAGATAAGCAATACCGCGATAGCTGCAATGGTTGGACATACAGATTTTACAGGTTCAATTTTTGCGCCAATAAAGTAATTCAATACAATCCCCAAAATAATTGGTACTAACACGATTTTTACAATAGATATAAACATTGGCATAAATTGAATTTCAATAGAAGATGTTGCACCTGCATATAATACGACAAATAAAGGCGTTAAAATAGGTGCCAATAATGTGGATACAGTTGTTGCTGATACGGATAAGGGAACATTACCATTTGCAAGGAAGGTCATTACATTAGAAGCAGTACCACCAGGACATGCACCCAACAAGATAAAACCAATCCCAACTTCTGGAGGAAAATTAAATGCTAAGGCTACTAAGAAACCTGCCAATGGCATCCATAAGAATTGGATTACGGATACGAGAATAACCTTCATTGGTTGCTTAAATACATCAATAAAGACTTGAGCCGTTAATGTTAACCCCATCGCAAACATAACAAACTGTAGCATGTAAGCAATATAAGGAGTCATCCAAGAAAATACTGCAGGTAGCATATATGCTAAAACAGCCATCAATAGTACTATCCAGGATAGATAACTATTGAATAAGTGATTAATAGAACGAATAACACTCATAAAAACACTCGCTTTCATAATAAATCAAAATTTAATACGCCGATTATTATAGCATTTCTATAGAATATTAACAACATATACAAAAGGAGTTCACATAACACCTGTTACGTGAACTCCTTTGATTAATTGATCAAATTTATTTTGTTAATGCACCTACATTATCTAAACGATGTAAGCACTTTTCTTTACCAAGTAATGTAACAATATTATTCAAATCCGGGCCATGCATTTGACCTGTTAAAGCTACACGGATTGGCATAAATACGAATTTACCTTTTAAAGAGGTTTCTTTCATTACGGCCTTGATTGTTGCTTTTACAACTTCAGGTGTAATTTCATCAAGTTCAGCCAATGCATTCCGGAAAGCGCCGAGAACTGTTGGAGCTGTTTCTTCATTCAATACAGCACGCAACTCCTCTTCATGCCCCTCTTCAAGGAATACTGTTTCGCCCATAAACAAGCCTACATGATCTTTGATTTGAGCACCATAGCTAATATGATCACGGAATGTAGAGCATAATAATGTCAACCAATCAATATCAGCTTGATTCAAGCTATCTGGAGCTAAACCAACCTCTTTCAAATGCGGCAAACAAAGGTGGAATAATTCTTCATCGCTCAAATTCTTCATGTAGTGGAAATTTATATGGTTCAATTTATCAATATCAAACACAGCAGGATTTTTCGCTACCCGATCCATAGAGAAAGCCTGAATTAATTCATCTTGTGTGAAGAATTCTTCTTCACCTTCAGGAGCCCAACCAAGAAGTGCCAAGAAGTTTACAAGTGCTTCTGGCAAGTAGCCTAATTGTTTATATTGTTCAACAGAGGTAGCACCATGACGTTTGGACATTTTCTTGTAATCTTTACCAAGAATCAAAGAAATATGACCAAACTTAGGGACCTCCCAACCTAAAGCTTCATAAATAGCCATTTGACGAGGTGTATTGGATAAATGTTCCTCTGCACGAATAACGTGAGTAATCCCCATCATATGATCGTCCATTACTACAGCAAAGTTATATACAGGAATGCCATCAGATTTTACAATTACAAAATCACCAACGCCATTAGATTCAAAGGATACATGCCCACGTACCATATCATCAAAAGCGTAAGTTTTATTCAACGGTACACGCAAACGAATTGTAGGTTTACGACCTTCAGCAATGTATTTAGCCTTTGTCTCTTCATCTAAGTGTTCACAATGACCGTTGTATTTTGGTGTTTCCCCACGATCCATTTGATCTTGACGCACCGCATCTAACTCTTCAGGTGTGCAGTAACACTCATAAGCTTTACCTTCATCCAATAAGCGTTGTGTTACTTCTTTATATAAATCAAGACGTTCTGTTTGACGGTAAGGACCATTATTACCACCTACATCAATGCCTTCATCCCAGTTCATGCCAAGCCATTGTAAGGAAGCTTTAATATTCTCTTCACTTTCACGTGTAGAACGAGCTAAATCTGTATCTTCAATGCGCAATACAAATGTGCCTTTTTCCTTACGTGCTAATAACCAGTTAAATAAAGCAGAACGAGCACCACCAATATGGAATGGACCCGTAGGGCTTGGAGCAAAACGAACTTTCATGGAACTCATGATTAAATCTCTCCTTCATATACAGAAACGACAGCTTGTGCAGCAATGCCTTCGCGGCGTCCAATAGCCCCGAGCATTTCATTTGTTGTCGCTTTAATACTAATGCGATCTAATGATATCTCTAAAATAGACTGTAAATTAGCCTTCATCATATCAATATGAGGTTTTAATTTAGGTGTCTCAGAAATAACCATAATATCAATATTATAGGCTTGTAACCCACGTTCTTTCAATAAGAAATTTACTTTTTCTAGTAAAAGCATACTAGAAATCCCTTTATACTGGTCATCTTCAGGCGGAAAATAGTATCCAATATCCCGTAAACCTGCAGCTCCCAACAGGGCATCCATCAAGGCATGGATGAGAACATCCGCATCGGAATGGCCATCAGGGCCAAGGTCAGATTCGATTTGAACACCACCTAAGATACAAGGACGACCTGCTTTTAATTGATGAATATCATAACCAAATCCAACGCGCATACGTTTATCCTCAATTCCTAAATATCGTTTTGCTACAACAATATCATTAGGTGTAGTCACTTTAATATTACAGTAATCTCCATCTACTATATGTACAGGCTGCCCTAAATACTCAACGATGGACACATCATCAGTGCCTAAATATTTTTTATCATGAGCCTTTTGATGGGCCGCTTTAAATAGTTCTTTTTGAAAGCCTTGTGGCGTTTGAATTTGGTATAATTCACTGCGTTTTAATGTTTCTATTACAGTATGCTCTGTATTAACCCGTTTAATCGTATCCGTAGCAGGGACACCTACAGTAGCAGCTCCATATTCTATTGCAGCCCTAACAACAGCATCAAACAGTTCCCTAGATGCTAATGGACGCGCTCCATCATGAACCAGCACAATATTACTATCTTCTGATACAGCTTTGAGTCCATATGCCACAGAATGTTGACGTTCTCTTCCACCAAGTACTATCTTTACAGGAATATGCAAATCCAACCCTTGAATATGGTTAGACATATATTCTTGTTCGCCTTCAGCTACAACAAGAATAATTTCTTTTAAACCTTCAATCTTTTCTACATTCTGTATGGTACGTTGAATAATAGAATATCCTCCTAAAGGAATAAATATCTTATTTTCTTTGTATCCCATACGGCGACCAGCACCTGCAGCGAGAACGATACAACTAATTGCCTTGCCCATTTTGTCCTCCATCTACACGAGCAAAGATCATACGACCAGCACTCGTTTGTAATATGGATGTAACCATAACCTCTACATTTTGACCAACATAAGGCTTACCATCCTCTACGACAATCATCGTGCCATCGTCGAGATAAGCCACACCTTGGTGTACTTCCTTACCTTCTTTCATGATTTGAACGCGAATCCATTCTCCAGCGATTAGAGCAGGTTTTAATACATTTGCCAATTCATTGAGGTTAAGTACTTCTATACCTTGTACACGAGCCACCTTATTCAAGTTAAAGTCATTTGTCATCAACTTCCATTGCTTATCTAAAGCAAGTCGCATAAGTTTTGAATCAACCTCTACAAGATCATCATAATCATCTTCAACGACCTCTATAGCAACCTTATTGGCATCTTGCATATCCTTCAAAATATCAAGGCCACGTCGACCACGGTTGCGTTTCGTAGCATCCGCAGAGTCAGAAATTACCTGTAACTCATTTAATACAAATAGTGGCACCATAAGAGGACCTTCAATAAAACCCGTAGCACATAGTTCTTTGATACGACCGTCAATGATAACTGAAGTATCTAGTAATTTTGGCGTACTAGAGGATTTATCTAATTTATGAGTTGAAAACATTTTAAAACGACTTGTTTTTTTAGTGCTATCTCCTCCCCATTGTTGTACGTAATTATTGTACATTTCGGGGCCTTTACGAGCCATAATTTTAAGTCCACTATATCCAAAAATAGCACTCAAAATTATAGGAATATAAGGTCCTATAATAGGTACTTGATTGAATGCAACACCAATTAGATTTGCAATAATAAGGCCGAATAATAAACCGATGGTGCCTGCAATCAATTCTTGATTTGGAATATGAGTAAGAATACGCTCTAATCTTTTAGCAATTACTAAACCTTGTTTCAAAATAAATGATGAAATCAGATAACCAATAACAAGGCCTAATAGAGTACCTACGATTAATACTGCAATGCGTGCAATTGTTAATGACATGTCCCCAAAAGATTCAAATTGAGAAACCAAATACGGGTCAATAATAGGTGCTAAGCTATCCATTCCCACGTAGGCTGCTGTACCTACTAAAATGGCTATTACATAGCGTAAAATCCGATAAATCATGAAATCACCTCCTAATTATGAAAATACGAGTTGCATCGCCTCTTGTATAGATTTGACACCTTTAATTTTGATAGAACTATCATTATCCTTGATTTGTTTATAGTTGCCTTCAGGAATAATAAACTTTTTAAAACCTAATTTCTTAGCTTCATTAATACGCTGTTCAATGCGAGGAATACTGCGAACATTACCAGTTAAGCCTACTTCACCTAAGATAACCATATCTGTTGGCACGATACGATTTTTTAAGTTTGATACTATAGCAACCGCCATAGATAAATCACAAGCCGGTTCATTTACCTTGAGACCACCGATAACATTTACATACACGTCTTTATTACCTAATGTAAAGCCACAGCGTTTTTCTAAAACAGCCAATAATACGATTAATCGATTGAGATCGTAACCTATCGCCGTGCGTCGTGGCATACCAAAGGCCGTAGTAACTACCAAGCTTTGTACCTCTACTAAGATGGGACGAACCCCTTCAAGGTAAATCATGACGGCACTGCCGCTTTCTTCATCGGAACGCTCGGCTAAAAGAGAAGCAGACGGATTGGACAATTCCTGTAACCCTTCCTCTACCATGGCAAAAATGCCTGTTTCTGATGTAGATCCAAAACGGTTTTTAATAGACCGTAATATACGGAATTGATAGGAACGCTCCCCTTCAAAGTAAAGCACTACATCTACCATATGCTCTAACATACGAGGCCCTGCAATATTGCCTTCCTTTGTTACATGACCAATGATTACAGTAGGTATATTTCGTTCTTTACAGAAGCGAAGTAGGCGAGATGTGCATTCACGAACTTGACTAACACTGCCTGGCGCAGCATCTATATCTCCCGTATACATAGTTTGTATAGAGTCAATGACTAGTAAAGAAGGAGTCATTGCTTCAGCTTGCTCCAATATATGATCTAGATCAGTATCTGCAATAACTTGTAACCGTTCACTATTAATATGCAGTCGTTCTGCTCGAAGTTTAAGTTGTAACTGAGACTCTTCACCAGATGCATAAAGAACTGCTCCTACTGTATCGGCTACCTTCTGGGATACTTGTAGTAACAGAGTAGATTTACCAATACCAGGATCACCACCTAAAAGCATTAGAGCACCAGGCACTATGCCCCCACCTAATACACGGTCAATTTCACCAAAGGTTGTAGATACGTGTGCAATAGAAGAAATTTCGATATCTGGCAAGGCGGTAGGCTTCGTCGTTTGATTTCCAACACCTCGAGAAGGTGTTCGACTATGTTTAGTTTCTTTAATGATTTCTTCAACTAATGTATTCCATTCTCCACATTGTGGACAACGGCCCATCCACTTAGAGGATTCAGCCCCACAATTTTGACAAAAGAATACAGATTTTGCTTTTGCCATAACACCTCAATACATTTAAAAAGAAAGGTCATGAATGATAACCATTCATGACCTTTTATGCATAATTTTACTACATGGTTAACTATCATCATTCTATAGTATACCATTTAACTTATATTTTTTATATGAAAGGTAGTCATCAACTGTATAATTTGTATTTTTTATCATATTGATACAACAAGATCATTATCCTTTGCATCTGCTTTAATAATTTTGCCTTCTTTTGCATCTCCTTTCAAAATAAGATCCGACACTGGGTCCTCAATTAAACGTTGAATAGCACGTTTTAATGGTCGAGCCCCCATCGTAAAATCAGAGCCTTCCTTAACGAGTAATTTCATAGCCTCAGGAGAGATTTCTAATTGTAAATCACGCTCTTCAAGACGTTTTGTAACATCACTCATCAAGATAGTTACAATTTCTTTTAAGTCCTCTTCAGTTAATGGATGGAATACAATCATTTCATCGATGCGGTTTAAAAACTCAGGTCTAAAATAACGTTTTACCGCATCCATTACCGACTTCTTAGCCTCTTTAAAATCAATTCCTTTATTTTCATCAACATTAGAATCAGCCTTTTTAGCTGCTAAGAAACCAAGTTCTGGAGAGTTTTTATGTAAAGCTTTAGCACCTAAGTTACTTGTCATAATAATAACTGTATTTCTGAAATCTACATTTCTTCCTTGACTATCAGTAAGACGACCATCATCAAGAACTTGTAACAAAATATTAAAGAAATCTGCATGTGCCTTTTCCACTTCATCGAGGAGGATAACGCTATATGGTTTACGACGTACCGCATCTGTTAACTGGCCACCTTCTTCATAGCCTACATAACCTGGAGGGGCACCGACTAAGCGAGACACAGTATGTTTTTCCATATATTCAGACATATCAAGTCGAATCATAGCAGATTCATCGCCGAACAAGGAGGATGCAAGCGCTCTTGCTAGCTCAGTTTTCCCAACCCCTGTTGGTCCAAGGAACAAGAATGAACCAATAGGCCGTTTTGGGTCTTTTAATCCAGCCCTTGCACGGCGTACAGCTTTAGCTACAGCAGTAACAGCCTCATCTTGACCTACTACGCGTTTATGAAGTTCTTCTTCTAAATGTAGTAAGGTTGCAGACTCTTCTTCTGCAATTTTAGCCACTGGAATGCCTGTCCATTGCGCTACTACAGCAGCTATGTCTTCCTCTGTTACTATTAACTTTTGATCACTTTTTTCTTTAGCGATAGATTTTTTATCACCAATTTCTTTTACTAGTGATTGTTCTTCATCGCGAAGCTTTGCAGCCTTTTCGAAATCTTGAGACGTAACAGCCGCTTCTTTTTCTTTCTTAACTGTATTGAGGCGATCCTCTAATGCTTTAACATCAGGTGCTGCAGAAAATACTTTCATACGAACCTTAGATGCAGCTTCATCGACTACATCGATAGCCTTATCAGGTAAGAATCGATCTGTAATATATCGGCTAGATAAAGACACAGCTGCTGTTAATGCCTCATCTGTAATCTTAGCCTTATGGAAAGCTTCATACCGATCTCTTAATCCCTTTAAAATTTCAAGAGCATCCTCTTCGTTAGGCTCTCCTACTTGAACGGGTTGAAAACGACGCTCTAAAGCAGCATCTTTTTCTATATGTTTCTTATATTCATCAAGTGTTGTGGCACCGATAACTTGGAATTCACCTCGTGCCAAAGCAGGCTTTAAGATATTAGCTGCATCCATAGCGCCTTCAGTAGCACCTGCCCCAACCAATGTATGAATTTCATCTATAAAGATAATCATATCATCATGTTGTTGTACTTCATCTATGGCTTTTTTCAACCGTTCTTCAAATTCACCACGGTACTTGGCACCCGCTAACATAGAACCAATACTAAGAGAAATAATGCGTTTATTACGTAAAATCTCCGGTACATTACCAGTCACAATACGCTGTGCCAAGCCTTCGGCAATAGCTGTTTTACCTACACCTGGTTCACCAATAAGAACAGGATTATTTTTAGTTCTACGGCTGAGAATTTGAATGACTCGTTGAATCTCCGTATCACGGCCAATAACAGGATCAATCTTACCTTGTTTAGCAGACTCATTAAGGTCAGTTGCAAAATCTGACAGCTCACCTAAATCATTATTGCTATTTATTCCCTCTTGACCACCATTATTGCTACCTTTATTCGAGCCAAGAATACTACGAATTGCTTCTACTACGTCATTACTACGTATATTCATAGCTCGTAGAATAGCAACAGCAACACCGCTACCATCGCTAAGTAGGCCCAATAGAATATGCTCAGTACCAACGTAGTTGTGATTCATGTGATTTGCTACTTGAATGGCAAGCTCAAGCACATGCTTAACGCGAGGTGTCATATATATTGACGTTGCCTTTTTATTACCACGTCCTACATGTTCTTCTACAGCTTCAAAAATATCTTCTGTAACAAGGCCAAGCTCTTCTAAAGCTTTAGCTGCTACACCATTTTTAACCTTTGTAAGGCCGATGAGTACGTGTTCAGTACCGACATAGTCATGTCCTAACTCCAAAGCAGCCTCTTGAGCTAACGAAAGAACACGCTGTGCATCGTCTGTAAACCGTTGCATCATAATATCACCTCATCTATCTATGTAAATTGTAATTATTTCTTTTCAAATATATGTAAACAATGGTGAAATAACCATTGGAATATCAAAAATATTATTAAACTCTATTAATCTATTATGCTATCTAGTATTAATATTTACTATTTTTTACAAATCTCTTAACAGTAAACTAAGAAAATTATATAAATCAATCTATACAAAATAAATAATCATGCATTAATTATTTATGTACTTATATTAATTTGAAATTTTTTGACGTATCACCTTTGCACGATAGCTGTCGCGATCGGTATCTGTCAAATTTTCACTACCTAAGTATTTAGAGAGGAAGTTTGGTCTAGTTATAGCAACAAGCTCATTAAAAGTATCTTTACCCCAGAATGGTAATATTTCTAAATCTACACCTAATTGAATATCACTAAGCTTACTAAGTGCCTCTTTACCGCTTACACGTCGTGCATATTGTAAAACTCCATAGGATCGCCAAAGTATATCTTCCAAACCTTCTTTATCATTGTGTAATAAAGATTGCCGGGACTTTCGTTCTTCTGCAATAATTCCTTCTACGATTTTAATCAATTGCTCAATAGTTGCTTCTTCACTAATCCCCATCGTTCGTTGATTAGAAATCTGGTAAATACAACCTAAAGCTTCGGAACCTTCCCCATACAAACCTCGTACAGAGTAACCTAATTGTATTATGTTACGAATGAGTCTCGTAATACGACCAGATAACGTCAATGCGGGTAAGTGTAACATAACAGAGGCCCGTAAACCTGTACCCACATTAGTGGGGCAAGCAGTTAAATAACCAAATCGCTCATCAAAGGCATAAGGGTATTTTGCTTCGATAGCTTTATCAATTTGAACTGCATGATTATAAGCTTGTTGCAATTTAAGTCCTGAAGCCATAGATTGAATACGTAAATGATCTTCTTCATTTATCATAATTGCGATAGAAGCATCATCAGATACGATCAAATTACGATACGGTAATTGTTCCTCTAAAGCAGGACTCATTAAATGTTTTTCAACTAAGACAGCACGTTCACGTTGACTTAATTGCTCAAGGCTAATATTTGTATATTGATGCTCATCAGCCTTTTTTAATATTGGCAATAGGCCTCGAGAGATTGTATTCACTTTTTCTAAGGAAACTATATCTTCACGATTCGTAAACAATATATCATCAAAATTTCTCGCCAATCGTATACGACTTGAAATTACAATGTGGTCAGTCGCCTCTGTATCCTGACACAGCCACTGACTTAGCGGAGAGTCCAATATAGTATCTAACATAAGAACCTCCTATTCGTTATCACCATCGATGATAACTTCTAGATTTTTAATTTTATCTCTTAAAATTGCGGCTTCTTCAAAGTTTTCAGCTTGAATAGCTGTATCTAATTGACGGCGCAATTGCTTTACTTCATACTTTGCTTTAAATACATTAGTACCACGACTAGGTATAGCCCCTTCATACTCAGAACTACCTTGTATTCGTTCTAATAATGGATTTATTTCACTATTAAAAGTCTCATAACATTGACCACAGCCAAACTTACCTACCCGATTGAATTCATCATAAGTAATACCACACTGAGGGCATCTCTTAGATTGATGAGCTTTTAATAAGTTATCTGGATACACCATATTCTTAAAAAAATCATTAGTAAAAAAGTTATTATCCCACATATCATTCATAAAAGAACTATAAGGAGATAATTTCCCAGCTTGTTGTAACTCGGTGGCACAAGCACTGCAAAGATGTTGCTCAGTCTTTTGATTATTTATGATATTAGTCATATGGATAGTAGCTTCATTTTTATGGCAATGATCACATAACACAAATCATCACTCCTTCCGTAAAGTGTCCACCATTGATGCATATAATTGACGAACAGCATCATTACGTTCTTCTACGTCTACATTTTCAATTAATGTAGCAAAAGAATTATGCATCAATTGAGCTTCACGACGGGTAATCTTTTCAGATTGTAATAATTGAAATAATGATTGATCTACATCTCGCATATCAATTAATCGTTCTACCGTATTTGGACCTTCATAAATCCGATAAGTTGTAACAGCAGGTAAAGAATCTGAACTTTCTGGGTTAATTTTTTTGATTCGAATATATCCACCCAAGCCACGTCTTGACTCAACATCAAAACCGCGCTCATTAGAAAAACGCGTACTTAACACGTAACTAATTTGGGATGGCGCACAATCTAATTCATCAGCCAATTCATTACGCTTTAAAATTAGCTTTTCTTGTTCTTCACGCATACGGTCTAATATAAATTTTTCTATTTTATCAGCTATCATACTCATAAAAAACACCCCTTTAAAGTTTATTTACTATAGTTTTGACTATTTGTTCTTTAGCATAACTTTATTATATTTGACTTTTTAACCTTAGTCAACATAAAAGTCAAATTTCATAAAAATAACGTTTGACTTTTAATGTATTCTCATATAATTGGACTTAATGCTTAAATCTATGTATAATAAATGAGATATTATTTTCTGAAGGAAGGTGTTGTTATGGCAGAAGCATTAGGACAAGAACTGTTAATTGATTTATATTCCTGCGATGAAGACGCAATTTCATCCGCTACAGCTGTACAGGAAAGTGTAGCAACCGCATTTGACTTAGCTGAACTTGATGTAGATGAAATCAGTTGTCAGGTTATGGATGAGGAAATCGCCCTTCTTTCTGTCGCACCAGGTTTTCACTTTACATTGCACACATATCCTGCACTTGGTTATGTAGCAGTTGATTTGTATTCCTTCGAGCAAACATTACCGCTTACGTTAATTATGAAAGCCTTACGTAAATCTTTTAGAGCTGAAAAAGTAAAGGCAACAAGTGTGCAACGTGGCGACTTTGGTAACGAACGTGATATGAAGCCACGTCGCAAAACTAAGATTACTACACTTGGTCGTGTTTCTCGTACACGTATCCAACTCAAACAAACAGGAGGCAAGTTGAAAAAACAAAGTGCTAAGGTTATCAAAACATTAGCTAAAAAGAGTGGCCTAAAAAAATAACATAAAATGAAAATGCAAAAAAGCTAGAGGATTTCCTCTAGCTTTTTATTTGGGTTGATATGTAATTCTATTTATATAGCTTATCTACGAACCATCATTTCTTCAAGATTGAGAACATCAGCAATTTCATCAACATCATCACAGATATATTCAGCATCCGCTTCTTTTAACTCAGATTCTGTACCGTAACCATAGGTAACACCGATGGAGATACAGCCAAGTTCATTAGCTGCTTCTACATCGTACTTACGATCTCCAACCATGAATGTCAATCGACGACCATTTTCATCAGTTAATGGGTTACCACATAGCGTGAGAGCTTTTTCAAGAATTTCTTTTTTGTGTAACAATCCCGCTTCGTAATTAGCACCAACAATAACATCAAAGTATGGTGTCAATTCAAAGTGATCAAGAATATCTTTAGCATAATGCTCTGGTTTTGCAGTAGCTACAGCTATAGTATATTGTTCAGTTTTGCATTTAGCCAATAAGTCTACAATATTCGGATATACTTTATTTTCAAATTTACCAATGGTACCATAACGTTCACGGAATTTAAAGTATGTTTCTTCCGCTTGCTCAAAGGTCAAACCACAATATTCTTGGAAAGCATCTACCAATGGTGGTCCTAAGAACAATTGTAATGTTTCTTCATCAGGTACAGTATAACCGAAATGTTCCAATGCAAATTTAATGCTTTTAAGAATACCTTCTTGAGAGTCAGTTAAGGTTCCATCTAAATCAAATAATATCGTTTTCTTCATATTATTTCTTTAAAGCCTCTTTCAATGTATGCCATGCAAGAACTGCACATTTCACACGTGCTGGCATATTAGAAATATTTTTTAATGCCATAGCATCTTCCAATTCTTCTAACTCATTTTCATCGGTAATTTCTTTTTTAATCATACCTAAGAAAATTTCTACCAAACGAAGCGCTTCTTCAACAGATTTGCCTTTAATGATATCAATCATCATAGATGCAGATGCTTGGCTAATAGCACAACCAGAACCTGTATATGCAGCATCTTTAATGATACCATCTACTACATTGAGTTGTAATGTTAGATCATCACCACAACTAGGGTTATGTCCATGTTCAGAATTTGTAAATTCAGATAATTCATGCTTATTACGTTTATCTTGGTTATGTTCCAAAATAAGTTCCGTATATAATTGATCCATTTCCATTAGTGGTAACTCTCCTAATCTTTAAAACCCATTACTGAACGAACAGTCTTTAATACTTCAAGGAATGCGTCTAAATCTTCCTTGCGAGTGTATAAGTACATACTTAAACGAGTAGATGCAGATACATTGTAGAACGCACCTAATGGTTGTGCACAATGGTGACCGGAACGAACGCAGATTCCCTTAGAATCCAAAATCGTAGCTACGTCATGAGGATGTACCTCATCTACAGTGAACGCAATAACGCCATGTTTTTCCTTAGGATTTTGAGAACCAATAACATGGACATGTGGCAATTCAACAATCTTAGGAAGAATATAAGCTACTAACTCCTCTTCATAGGCTTCTATAGCATCCATTCCAAAGGATTCCAAATAATCAATAGCTGCATGCAAGGAAACAGCACCATCAGCATTTGGAGTACCTGCCTCAAACTTATATGGAAGCTCATTGAATGTAGCAGTTTGTTCTTTTACATACTCAATCATATCGCCACCCAATAGGAATGGAGGCATAGTTTCTAATAAATCACGTTTACCGTATAGTACACCAATCCCTTGAGATGCACACATTTTATGGCCAGAGAATACGAAGAAATCGCAATCCAATGCTTGTACGTCAATTTTTTTATGAGGTGTAGATTGAGCACCGTCTAGAACAACAATAGCACCTACAGAGTGAGCCTTCTCAGTTAATTCTTTTACTGGGAATTCCATACCAAGCACGTTACTAACATGAGCGAAAGCAACAATTTTAGTCTTTTCATCAATTTTATTGATTTCACCATCTTTTAAGTGCCCATGTTCATCAAGATACATGTATTCTAAGGTTGCCCCCGTCTGTTCTGCCACATATTGCCATGTTACAAGATTCGCATGATGTTCAGCAACAGTAATGACAATCTTGTCACCTTTTTTCACATTATGAAGGCCATAGCTGTGGGCAATCAAGTTCATTGACTCCGTACTATTACGTGTAAATATAACCTCTTCGCGTTCACGAGCATTGATAAATTCAACTACGCGATCCCGTGCATTTTCATAGTCTTCAGATGCTTCAATGGCTAAAATATGAGAACCACGATGTGGGTTACCATTACGTTGTGTCATATGTTCCACAACACGGTCAATTACGGACTGTGGAATTTGAGCAGTAGCACCGCTATCTAAATAGATAACACGATGCCCATTATGCTCTTTATGTAATATAGGAAAGTCTTTGTATGCTTCTGCAATTGGTCTCATAAAAACGCCTCTTTAAATTTTATTACGTACAGCTGCTAACGCTGCTTCTTCAATCGTTTCATCACCAATGCGATCAATAATAGGTCGAATCATAGATTCAACAATGATATGTTTTGCCTCTACCTCACTAAAGCCACGGCTCATGATATAGAACAATTTATTATGATCAATTTGGCCTGCACTTGCTGCATGATTACCAACTACATTATCTTCTTTACACAATAAAAGTGGTAACGAAACAGATTTTACAGTTGGATCTAACAATAAGCAAGTATCTTCTTCCGCACCTTCAGAAGCTGTTGCTCCATTAAGAAAATCAAGGGTCCCTCTGAAGGATTTTTTAGAATTGCCACTAAGAGCACCTAAGGTATGAATATCACTAAATGATTTTTTACCACCATGACTCATAACCATAGAAATATCAAATTTTTGCTCTTTATTACCAAGATAAGCAATGTCATGAACCATACGGGATTCTTGACCTACTAAATCATGATAGTAATTCAAGATGTTTTCACTGCCACCAATTTCAATATTGATGTATTCTACATCTGCTTTTTCTTCTAATTTAGTGTATCGATGCTCGATATGTTGTACATGTTCAGGCAAAAGATTTACCTTTTTTACTACAACCTTACCAGCTTCTTTCACATCGTATTCGTTTAAATAGCTAACATTTGTCAATGCATCGCCAGAACCAGTTACATAGAATTGTACTTCTAGCTCAGCACCTTCACCAACGATAAATTGGAAACGGTTTGCCACACGAGCATTAGCATCAATGCGGATGCCTACAACTTCTTTCGCCTTAGGAGGCACATTGATAGCATAGCCTTCCGCTTTTTCAACTAATACTTGAACAGCTTCTTTATTAGCACCTTCATAATTACCATCTAGTAATGCTGTACCAACAGGTAATGGTGAAAGTATATCTTTATTCGCTTCCACAGCGATGGATTGTACCGCTGTATCTTCTCCAGCTAGAGAGCTTACAGTATGATTAACGCGCAACCATCTGAATGTCGGTCTAGGGAGTTCATTAAATAGTAATTCGCTCATAATTCCTCCTTAACCGATAGAACCTTCTAATTCAAGATTGATTAGATTATTCATTTCTACTGCATATTCAAGTGGCAATTCTTTAGATATTGGCTCTACAAAGCCACGAACAAGCATCGCACGAGCTTCTTCTTCACTAATACCACGAGTCATAAGATAGAAAATTGCCTCGTCGGAAATACGACCGATTTTAGCTTCATGACCTAAATCCACATTGTCATTTTCTACGATAATAGCTGGGATTGTATCAGATTGAGACTCAGCATCAAGCATCAAGGATTCACAAGAAACGGTTGCTTTGGAATGTTCAGCTTTAGGGCCAATCTTCAAAAGGCCACGATAAATTGCAGCGCCACCGGATTTAGAAATGGATTTAGAGTTTACATTACTTGTTGTATATGGTGCATTATGTACCACTTTACAGCCTGTATCGAGGAATTGTCCTTCACCAGCGAATGTTACACCTGTAAATTCAGCATGTGCACCTTCACCGTTGAGAATACTCATTGGATACAAACAAGAAACTTTGGAGCCAAAGGAACCAGATACCCACTCAATTGTGCCATTTTTACCTACTACACAACGTTTTGTGTTAAGGTTGTACATGTTTTTAGACCAGTTTTCAATTGTAGAATAACGCAATGTAGCATTATCTTTAACGAACAGTTCAACAGCGCCTGCATGAAGGTTAGACACATCATACTTAGGAGCAGAACAACCTTCGATAAAGTGCAATTTAGCCCCTTCTTCTACGATAATCATCGTATGTTCAAACTGACCAGCACCTGGTGCATTCAAACGGAAATAAGATTGCAATGGAATCTCTACTTGTACACCTGCAGGAACGTATACGAAGGAACCACCAGACCAAACGGCACCATGAAGGGCAGCCCATTTATGGTCTGTAGGCGGAATTAATGTCATCCAGTATTTTTTTACGATTTCTTCATGCTCATGTAATGCTGTTTCGATATCAGTATAGATAACACCTTGCTTAACAAGATCTTCTTGAATACTGTGGTAAACAACCTCAGAATCATATTGAGCACCAACACCAGCTAGAGATGTTTTTTCCGCTTCTGGAATACCTAAGCGGTCAAAAGTACTTTTAATTTCTTCTGGAACTTCATCCCAGTTTTCTTTCATATCTACTTTAGGCTTAACATACGTATGAATATTTGCCATATCCAAGCCTGAGATATCAGGAATCCAATTTGGAATGCCCATACGATTATAGATTTCCAAAGATTTTAAACGGAAATCGAGCATCCATTCTGGTTCATTTTTATTAGACCAAATCTCACGGATAATATCTTCTGTTAAACCGGCATCAGAGATATAAGAATATTCAAATTCGTTCTTTATATCATAGACGCCACGGTCCATATCCGCGACTTGGGTTTTCTTTCTTTCTTCCATTATGCCTCCTATGCTAATGCTTTGTATGCGTCATAACCTTTTTCTTCGATTTCACGTACAAGAGAAGCATCACCAGTTTTAACAATCTTGCCATTGATCAACACATGAACATAGTCTGGTTTTAGTTTTTGCAAGATTTGGTTATGATGAGTAATGATTAATACAGCATTTTCTTCGTTATGGAAACGTTGTACACCTTCAGATACGATACGAACCGCATCTACGTCAAGGCCAGAATCAGTTTCATCAAGAATAGCCAATTTAGGATTCAAAATGGACATTTGAAGAATTTCATTCTTCTTGCGTTCACCACCAGAGAAGCCTTCATTTACATAACGTTGCGCATAAGATAAATCAAAGGACAATTCATCCATTTTTTCTTTCAATTCTTTTTTGAAAGATAATGCACGTACATTTTCACCAGTAATTGTGGATTTAGCTGTACGAATGAAGTTTTCTACAGTAATACCAGGAATAGAAATTGGATTTTGGAAGGACATAAAAATACCCGCTTTTGCACGATCGTTTACTGCATCTTCCGTAATATCCTTACCATCAAAAATGATAGAACCACTATCTACTGTATATGTAGAGTTACCCATGATTGCATTAGCAAGTGTAGATTTACCAGCACCATTTGTCCCCATCACAACATGAATTTCACCTTTATTAATTGTTAAATCAATACCTTTCAAGATTTGTTTCTCTTCAACAGATACCTTTAAATCTTTTATCTGAAGTAATTCAGCCAAAATGTTCACTCCTTTTATTTGTATGTAACCATAAGAAACATACACTCGTTATATATAAAATGTATATACTGACACATATAAAAAGGCGGTACGCACTAACGTGAATACCGCCGTAATTCTCGCCAACTTAGCAAGTATGTGCATAACAATCTATACTCATTATACATTCTTATCTAAATGATAGCAAGATATTCCTACTAAAATATACAGGAATTAAAAGAATATCAAGTATTACATATATTGATAGGTTTTTATTAATATTAGTTCTCATCCTATTCGATTCTCAATATTAAATTATAGGTTTGAAAAATCAAGAGTTCCAAATAAATCATCATATGTTTCAGCACGACGAATTTGTGTAACAGAGCCATCTTTATGTAGCAATAACTCTGCAGAACGTAATTTACCATTATAATTGAAACCCATAGAATGTCCATGTGCACCAGCATCGTGAATGATGACACGATCTCCAATATCAATTTTTGGCAGCTCTCGTTGAATAGCAAATTTATCATTATTTTCACATAAGGAGCCTGTTACATCATATATATGATCCTTGGGAGCATTTTCTTTCCCCATTACGGTAATGTGATGATAAGAGCCATACAACGCCGGACGCATAAGATTTGCCATACAAGCATCTAAACCGATGTAATGACGATAAATATCTTTTTTATGAATAGCAGTAGAAACAAGGTAACCAAATGGACCTGTTACCATACGCCCACATTCATAAGCCAATGCTACATCATTAAGTCCATTAGCTACTAAAATCCGATTATACGCTTCTTCTACACCCTTGCTTAATACGCGGAAGTCTACTGGTGTTTGTTCTGGTTTATAAGCTACACCTACACCTCCACCTAAATCAATAAATTCAACAGTGATACCAAGTTCTTTCTTAATATCTACAGCAAGATTAAAGCAAAGCTCTGCTGTACCAACTAAACCGTCAATATCAAGTTCGTTAGAAACAACCATTGTATGAATACCAAAGTGTTTTACACCTTTAGCTTGTAATTGTTTGTACGCTTCAAATATTTGTTCGCGTGTCATACCATATTTAGCTTCTTCAGGAAGGCCAATAATTGTATTGCCCCCTTCTTTTAAAGAACCCGGATTATAACGCACGCAGAATGTATCTGGCAAAGAGCCGTGATTATTTTCTAAATATTCTATATGCGTAATATCATCAAGATTGATGATTGCACCCATTTCAAGTGCTTTTTTATACTCCACATATGGTGTGTCATTAGATGTGAACATAATATCATGTCCCGTAATACCCACCTTTTCACATAAAATTAATTCCGCTAAGGAAGAGCAATCTGCACCAACTCCAAGTTTTTGTAATAAACGCATGATATATGGATTTGGAGTTGCTTTAACTGCAAAATATTGCTTGAATCCCTTATTCCAAGAGAATGCATTGATGAAAGATTTCATATTCTCAATAATTCCTTCTTCATCATAAATATGGAATGGAGTTGGATACTGAGCAATAATATTTTCTAATTGTTCTGACGTGAATGGAACTGTTTTTTTGTTCATGATAACCTTTCTACATAAATAAAAGACTCATCAGCCGATGAGTCTTTTATTCTAATTTCCTAATTATTTAAATAAAGCTTTATCTAAACTAAAGCGACCAGCACCAGCAAAGAATAACATAAGTGCACCAAACCCTAATTGAGATGGGTAGTCCCAGCTAAAGAAACTACCATTCAAACTCACAATAGTCGCAGTTGCTAAAGTACCTACAACTAGAATAGCACCAATACGTGTAAATAATCCTACTGCAATGAGAATACCACCAATCATTTCTGCAAGTGCTGCCATAGTGCCTAGCATCTCATAACCACCGGATACACCTAAAGGTGCTAACATAGTCCCTACTTTGTAGAGCCCTTCAGCTCCGCTAAGCCATTTTAAATAACCATGATAAAACATGGAAATGCCCAATGCAAGGCGATAAATCAATAAGCCAAAGTTTACATAATTAGGTTTACTTTTAAAAATAAAGTTCAACATAGTGATCCTTCTTTCAATTCAAATATAGCAAATCGAATAAATTCGATACATTAATTATACTATTAGAGAATAACTATGTCAATAAGACTCACTATTAAATTCTATAGAATTATATCATACATTGTATACAAAATCAATTTTATCGATGTAATCAACATAATATAGTCAGCTTAAATACAATCATAGTTTTTTTGAAATTTGAAATTTAAAATATTACACCCTTACAATAGATTAATTTATCAGTAAAAAATAATCCTAATGAATATGAAAAAATGTAATTCACAATTCATTAGGATTATTATATTTCTTATAAAATTAATTCTAAGCAGCTGATTACATCATACCGCCCATACCACCCATTGGAGGCATTGCAGGAACTGCTGCATTTTCATCTACCTTATCAGCTACGATTGTTTCAGTAGTTAATACAAGAGATGCGATAGATGCGGCATTTTGAAGGGCAGAACGAGTAACTTTTGCAGGGTCAACAATACCAGCTTTAACCATATCGATGTATTCTTCAGTCAAGGCATTGAAACCTACACCAGCTTCAGTATTTTTAACTTTTTCTACTACTACAGAACCTTCGAGACCAGCGTTGTATGCAATTTGACGAAGTGGTTCTTCTACAGCGCGTTTTACAAGGTTAATACCAGTTTGAACATCACCAGTAGCTTTCAATGTATTCAATGCAGGGATGATATCGATGAATGTAGTACCACCACCAGCTACGATACCTTCTTCGACAGCTGCACGGGTTGCGTTCAATGCGTCTTCAATGCGAAGTTTCTTATCTTTCATTTCAACTTCTGTAGCAGCACCTACTTCGATAACTGCAACACCACCGGACAATTTAGCTAGACGTTCTTGTAATTTTTCACGGTCGAAATCAGAAGTAGTTTCTTCAACTTGTACACGGATTTGGTTAACGCGTTTAGTAATTACATCTTTATCACCTGCGCCATCAATGATTGTAGTTTCATCTTTAGTGATGCGAACTTGACGAGCTGTACCAAGATCTTCAAGTTCTACAGAATCAAGCTTACGGCCCATATCTTCAGTGATTACCGTACCGCCAGTTAAGATAGCAATATCTTCAAGCATAGCTTTACGACGATCACCGAAGCCAGGAGCTTTAACAGCTACAGCTTTGAATGTACCACGCAAACGGTTTACTACTAATGTAGCCAACGCTTCCCCTTCTACATCTTCAGCGATAATAAGAAGTTCTTTGCCTACTTTTACTACTTTTTCAAGTGTTGGCAACATATCTGCGATAGCACTGATTTTACGATCAGTGATCAAGATATATGGGTTATCCATAACGGCTTCCATACGATCAGGGTCAGTTACCATATAAGGGGAAATGTAACCACGATCAAATTGCATACCTTCTACTACATTTAATGCAGTTTGCAAACCTTTGGATTCTTCAACAGTAATAACACCGTCATTACCAACCTTTTCCATAGCTTCAGCAATCAAACCACCGATTTCTTCGTCAGCAGCAGATACACTTGCAACTTGAGCAATTTCAGCTTTACCAGAAACTTTAATAGAGCGTTTTTTGATTTCTTCAACTAAAGTTTTTACTGCTGTTTCAATGCCTTTTTTCAAAATCATTGGGTTTGCACCGGCTGCTACATTGCGCATACCTTCTTGAATCATAGCTTGCGCCAATACTGTTGCGGTAGTAGTACCATCACCTGCTACGTCGTTAGTTTTAGTAGCAACTTCTTTTACTAATTGAGCACCCATGTTTTCAAATGGATCTGGAAGTTCAATATCGCGAGCAATGGTTACACCATCATTTGTAATTGTTGGGGAACCAAATTTTTTATCCAACACAACATTACGACCTTTTGGACCTAATGTAACTTTTACAGCATTTGCTAATTGATCGACGCCACGGCCTAAAGCGCGACGAGCTTCTTCATTAAACAAGATTTCTTTTGCCATATGTATTACCTCCTAAATAGTAACACTATCCAATGTAACGAAATATATGTGCCTTTAGGCAATATAGAATGTATCATCAGTTTTTATAGTCATATAGACTATAAATCAGCGATTATAATACTGCTAAAATATCGCGTTCGCTAATAATCAAATGAGTAGCGCCATCGATTTCTAATTCGCTACCAGCATATTTTGCAAACATAACAGTGTCGCCAACTTTAACTTCTGGAGCTACACGTTGACCATTGTCATATACTTTACCAGCACCTACAGCTACAACTACACCTTCTTGAGGCTTTTCTTTAGCTGTATCAGGAAGGAAGATACCACTTTTAGTTTTTTCTTCTTTTGCTTCTAGACGGATAAGAACGCGGTCAGCTAATGGTTTTAACATATAATGTCACTCCTTTTTAATAGTTAATCTCCATAATTTATTAGCACTCTAACTCATTGAGTGCTAATCACAAGTATTATTATAACCGAAGTTAAAATAATTGCAAGTACTAATTTTGATTTTTTGACTTTTTAGATGTTATTTGACTTATTAGACTGTTTAATAATGAGATTACATGTTTCTATAATAGATATTTGTTTATTCATACTTAAGGTGCGAATGCGATTATACGCTTCCGCTTCAGATATAGAATATAGTTCCATTAATATACCAGTTCCCTTTTGAATGATTTTACGATCTTCTAATGACTGTTCTAGCTCAGCCATCTTTTCGCGCAACTGAGCATCACTTTTATAGCGGCCTAAAGCCATCTCTAAGGAAGGAACTAACTGCTCCTCCCGTACTGGTTTAATTAAATAGCCATATACACCAGAATCTCGAGCCTTATCGATTAAATCTTGCTGGCTATAACTTGTTAATAATACTACAGGTGCTTCATGGTGAAAGCCAATTTGACGTGCCGCCTCAATACCATCTAATTCTGGCATTTTAACATCCATCAATATAATATCTGGCTTATGTTTTTTACAAAGTTCTAAAGCTTCAACACCATTTGTACCTTCTGCAACGACTTCATGACCACAAGACTCAATAATATCCCGTAAGTCCATACGTATTAGAGATTCATCATCCACGATTAAAACGCGCATTTATGCCTCCTTCTTCATATGTATCGTCACCAATACACCTGTACCAGTATTTTCTATGGATAAACTACCTTTCAACTCATGAGTAACTAAATTATTAATAATTGTTAAACCTAACCGTTTATTAGACGAAACAGAAAAATCACTAGGCAATCCTTTACCATTATCCCAAAAGATTAGTTCGATACTCCCGTTTATATCCGTTACAGTCAAATGAATTTGACCATTTCTACCGTCTAACCCATGTTCTAAGCTATTCGTAATCAATTCATTAATAATAAGAGATACATAACTTGCCATATGAGAAGAAATTAGCATATCTTCGCCACTGTAAGTAAAAGTAACCTCTTGGTCTTGTCGCACCATACTCATACGCAACAATCGACATAATTCATCGTAGATCGATCGTATACCAATATAATCCTCATCGTAATGGGAGACTATATCGTGAACTAGAGCCATACTCTCGATGCGATTAATCCCCTCTTGGAGTGCTTGTTTTACCTCTGGCAAGCTAGAGCGTCTCGCCTCCATGCGCAATAAACCTGCTACTGTTTGTAAGTTATTTTTTACACGGTGATGAACCTCTTTGATAATGGAATTTTTAACTAATAATTCTTGTTGCTGTTTACTTTCACGAGTACAATCATGAAGAACTAAAAAGCACCTCGTTTCATTGCGCCCCATAGCAATAGGAATCATATGCTGACGAATTACCATATCTTGATAGATTTCTTCATTTGTAAGTATATTTCTATCTGATAATACCTGCTGTATAGCGGACATCTTTAAGGTACTGCTAAAAATTGATGAACCAACCAAGCGACGGTCAAAGCCTAATACATCTACTAACTTCATAGCTGCATCGTTAGCATACAGTATTTTATAAGTGTCGTCGAAAATAATTAAACCATCAAAATAGGACATGGGTTCGTAAGACAATATTTGTTCATCAGTAGCTGTCAGCATAAGACGTTGCATCGTATCAGACAAAACGTATTCTTGCTCATATTGTTCTGCCTTAATAGATGGTGATAATGTAAAAGATATGCCCCCAATAATACGACCTCCGTTGTCTACGATAGGAAAGACATGTTGACGCTGCTTATCATCTAACCCGATAAGTGGCTGACCATCTTTCATCATAGTATGCCACGTATGACTGCCTTTTAATTGACGTGTAGTAATCCCTTGATCACTGCGTTCTATGCATAGCATATCTACACATTGTTGTGATCTTTCACCTTGTCCTGTCTCTAGTAGGGGTGTAAAAATCTGTATCCTTTGACGAGTTAAAGACTCGCCAAAGGATATGAGTTTACTAATATGCTCAAGTAATGAGGTTTGTAATGGTCCTAATGGTGTTCTATTTAAAATATCTTGACCAATATCCACGATTAATCCTCTTTCCAAGATACGTATCCAATTTCAACACTAGGCTTTGCATTCAATGTTAAATCGCCAAATTTACCGGCCTGCGCCATATAATAAGCTCGACATCCAATCATGGCCGCATTGTCAGTAGACAAAATTTTATGTGGTTTGTAATAAGTAAAACCTTCTTCTACACACATAGCTTCTAAAGCCTTTTGTAATCCTTTATTGGCTGATACACCACCAGCAATAGTAATACGACTTTCACCTAAAGTATGTGCGGCATCTTTCGTCTTTTCTACTAATACATCAACGATGGCCTTCTGGAATGATGCGGCCACATCAGATTGATTGATAGGTTCATTCTTTTGTTGCTTACTATTTAAATAGTTTAAAACGGCAGACTTTAAACCACTAAAGCTAAATTCAAAATTACCTGGTTCACTTAAAGCCTTTGGAAATTCAATAGCCTCTGGATTCCCTTCAGCGGCAAGGGCATCGATATGAGGGCCCCCTGGATAAGGGAATCCCATGACCCGTGCAATCTTATCAAAAGCCTCTCCAGCTGCGTCGTCACGTGTCTGTCCAAGAACATCAAATTCTTCATATCCTTTTACATGTACTAACATGGTATGACCACCAGATACAACGAGACTTAAAAACGGAGGCTCTAGTTCTGGATTAGCTAAAAAGTTAGCAAAAATATGACCTTCCATATGGTGCACTGGCACCAAGGGTATCCCTGTAGCAAAAGATAGTCCCTTTGCTGCAGCAACACCAACTAATAAAGCCCCTACAAGACCTGGCCCATACGTAACACCAATATGATTGATATCTTGTAGAGTCACATTCGCATCACGTAATGCTTGGTCTATAACGGGTATAACTTGTTCTATATGATGACGTGATGCAATTTCAGGTACAACGCCACCAAATTTTCTATGTATTGGTACTTGACTTGAAATAACATTAGACAAAACGGTGCGCCCGTCCTTAAGGACAGAAGCAGCGGTTTCATCACAGCTACTTTCCAAGGCTAATGTGTATATACTCATTCTATTTCCTCTGAAACAAGAGACATAATATAAGCATCTTCCGTAGGCTCTGAATAATAATCTTTACGAATTCCTTTTACAGAAAATCCTAAATTTCTATACATAGCCAATGCTGCTAAATTAGATATGCGCACCTCTAAGAAAATTTCTTTCATACCTCTCATAAGACATTCATCTATTAATTGCTTGGTAAGTTTTGATCCATATCCCTTACCTCGTGCGGAAGGAATAATAGCGATATTCGTGATTTGACCTTCATCGTATACAAGCCAAGCACCTGCATATCCAACAATTTTGTTCTCCTCACAAATTACCATATATAATTTATTTGATGCCCCTTCTAACTCAACGAGAACAGATTCTAAACTCCAAGGAACAGAAAAAGACTGTTGTTCAATAGCATAGATAGCTTGAGCATCATCTATTGTAGCCAAACGAATCTCCATTATTCGACTCCCCCTGCCTCAGTTACTATAACTGCAGGATTTTGGTTCAACATTTCAGGATTATCCTTATGGCGTTCTTCCCATAACACTTCTGCTTCTGACCGTCGAATATAATAAGGAACCATATCCATAGGGTCAGAACTTTCTTCAGAGACTACCAATCTACGGCCAGTCAGTAATAGAGAACTAGCTTTTGGAATACGTTGCGATATATCTAAAATCGTTAAATTTGTATCACTTTCATCTAGTAGCTTCTCTATTCGCTTAACGCCATCCCCAAGGAATACAACATGCTCTTCAGATGCTCGGAGTCGATCTAATAAATCATTAGCAGCAATGACAAAAGGTTCCTCTTTGCAGACTAGTTCATTACCATCATATTTGTAGATACCTGCATAGACATGTTTCTTCTGAGCATCAATAACGGTACAAATCGTGCGGTCTGTATAAACTACATTACGAGCTAAACTATCCATGGTCATTACGCCATATAAAGGAATTTGTAAGGCATAAGCCATAGCTTTTGCTGTCCCCATACCAATCCGTAACCCTGTAAAAGAACCAGGTCCAATGCTGACCATAATACCTTTTAATTCACTTTTTTTAACTTGAGAGGCTCGTAATAACATATCAATATGAGGTACCAACTGCTCAGAATGAGTCAATCCAGATTGAATGGTCAATTCCCCAATTAGGCAACTTTCATCCATTAAAGCCACACTCGACACGAGTGAGCTCGTCTCAATTCCCAACCACATATGGGCCTCCTATTTCTACTAAATCATCCGCTGTAAGGTAATCACTAACTAATGTAATGGATCGGTTTGTATCATCAATGCGCGTTAAATAAATCCATAGTGTTTCATCAGGCAATTCATGAGGGAATTTATCAGCCCATTCTACAATGGATACGCAATCTTCTGTATATTCATAAAAGCCAATATTTTCCAGTTCACTAATATCTTCCAAGCGATATACGTCAAAATGATATAAATGAGTTCGATTCACATCATAGGTATTCATGATGGCAAAGGTAGGACTTGTAATTTCTTCAGTAACCCCAAAGCCCTTTGCAATGCCTTGTGACAAATGTGTTTTTCCTGTCCCCAAGTCACCACTGAGTGCTATACAAAGAGGATGCCCATTATGTTTAACCCATTCGCCTAATAATTGGCCAAATTGTTGTGTATCTTCTACTGTATGAGTCTCTAATTGGACCTGAACCTTATCCTTCATGAAAATGATTATATCCTTTCGCTTCTACAGTCTTAATCGTTTTATCAGGTGTTACCATTTGAACCCGAGGAGGGCCAGATAAAACTTCTCCAATCAACGTAATGCCTGCTAGCTTTTCCAATTCCGAAAGTAGTGATTTTGGCGCTGTAAAGACTAATTGAAAGTCTTCACCACCATACAAAGCATAATCTACTGGATTAGTTTGTAAATGCTTAGCTAATGCGTAAGTCTCCTCATGGAGAGGAATTGCTTGTTCTTCGATTACAATGGATACATTACCAGCTACAGCAATTTCATTCAATTCACTTCCTAGTCCATCGCTAATATCATTCATACTATGGATACCAAGTCGTCGCAATTTTTGCCCCAATTCAATCTGTGGTTCGGGACGTTGATGCCCCACTTTGGTCATATCATAGCCTACTAAATTATATGATAACGCTCCTAAGCCTGTAGCTGCATAACCTACATAGTTTGTAACACCTACAACATCTCCTACTTTCGCACCACTTCGCATAACCGCAGTGCCTTTAGGAACCTCTCCGATAATTGTTACAGTCCAAACCATGGGGCCTTCCGTACGTACCGTATCTCCACCCAATATATTGAGTTGATATCTCATACATTGATCTTTAATTCCCCTATAAATTTCATCAAGAATGACTGTATCAACATGGTCTGGTGCGGCTACAGATAATACAATTTGTCTAGGTATACCACCCATAGCCGCAACATCACTTAAATTAGCCGTCATAAGGCGATACCCTACATCATAGGGCATCATATAGTGAAAGCTAAAATGAACACCTTCCACCATTGTGTCAGTGCTTATCAATTGCTCTGTATTTTGATCTGCTTTATAAATAGCACAATCATCACCAATACCGTACACTACGGTATTAGGATTATAAATCGTGTTATCTTGAATTTGACGAATGAAATTAAATTCCCCTACATCTTTTAATTGCATCTGATCACCTAATTTCCGATTATTACTTATTGTATTGTAACATATATAAAAGACAACAAAAATAGCAGATAGTTGATATATCAACTATCTGCTATAAATGTCCTTAAAAGAATTATTTTTTAATTAGATTCGTCATTCTCTTAACAGGTTCTTTAGTATCAAAGGAACCTACAGTTGGCACCTTTTTACCATTATTGACGAATAGAACACCATTAATATTATCAAAGGATGTCAATGTATTTACAATAGCAGCCATTTGTAACTTAACAGTTAAGTCTCCGCCATTACCCTTTACGAATGCATCATTTACTTCAACAGAAGCAATACCATCTTTTACAGTAACAGATGTAATTTCAATATCCTTAGAGAAGACTGGATATTTTTGTGCTCTATCAGCATTTAACATTGCTAAAAGAGCTGCTTTAGGCGTAACTTTATTCGCCTCTATCTCAACGGTAGTTTGTTTTACCCCAGAACCATCCTCTGTAGGAACAAAGAAGGCCATCTTAACCTTTTCTTGAGATACTTTACTTGTTTCTGCATCCTTATTGACTTTCGTCTCTTGCGTAGGTTCACTTTTACCTGTTGTAGGAGCTTGTTCATGTGTACAACCCACTACAAATGCCAGCATACCTACACAGAGAATCGATAGAACTTGTTTACGTAATTTCATCGATTAACCTCCAAAGTAATTAGCAATACCATTTGCAATGCGGTTAGCAAAGTCTTCTTGAGTTTGAGGAGATTGTAGCACACGTTCCTCATTAGGGTTAGAAATAAAACCAAGCTCTACAAGAATTGCAGGCATATTAGAATGTCTCAACACGTATAAGTTACCTTCTTGAATGCCACGATCACCATTGAAACCAGGTGTGTTAGCAATTTGAGATTGTACCTTTTGTGCTAATCGAGCATCATTACCGGTTTTGCTATAGTAATATGTTGCAATACCACCAACGCTAGGATTATTAAATGCGTTGATATGAACGCTTACAAGAGCATCAGAATTACTACGGTTAGCCACGTTAACACGAGCCCCCAATTCATCAACACCGCTTGCATTAGGGCCATATACATCTACATCGGTAGTACGAGTCAAAAGTACTTTAGCACCACGATTTTCTAAAGATTTTTTCAAATACATAGAAATTGGTAGTGTAATGTTTTTCTCTTGTACACCGTGAGGTCCAATAGCACCAGAATCACTACCACCATGTCCTGGGTCAATAGTAATTGTTTTGCCAGATAAACCACCACTAGTAGAGTATTTACCAGATCCTGTAGGTACATTTTTTGCTGGATGCGCAGATTGAGATGGCTTTTTACCATAGTAAGCAGGCTTAGCTACAGCACCTTTTTTCTGAACATCAACAACGATACGATACGGTTTCTTATTAACCGTATCTTTTTTCAAGGAAAAAACCTTTACATCACTAGTATCAATAGATGAAGGTGTCTTGATTGTTACTTTAACGTCTCTGCCATCTTGTGAAAGTTTAGCAGAGCTAGCAATAGCTGAGTCCATAGAAATGTTCTCTTTAGCCGTCTTTAGCTTTGTATTCTTTAAAGTAACAGTCGTAGTTTTCCCATCTTTGCTAATTGATGCAGATGCCTTTATAGGTGCCGATAAGTCCATAACAATACGAACATATGGTACAGGTGCATCTGTTCTAGTCACCCATCGAGCATCTTCCAAATTAGCTGCCTTTGCTTGCGTCAATAATAAAGGTATCGCCATCAAGACTGCAAGGCACATTAAAAATAGTTTACGCAATACATTCACTCCAATCTAACTGACATACATAGTGTCCAAACCATAGAGATGAGTCGATGATATTTTTATCTATCAAAATCTCATCGTTCCAATCTATCCATAAACTAATGTTAGATTATAAATAGATTATTTCATACAAACATGAAGATTAGTATGCCGATTACACATATTACTATATAAAGACCTTATACAGAATACACAAAAAACAGTTTCATAAAATTATTTTTTGTATAAGTAATCAAAACTAACGTTCAGTTGTAATTTGCCATTCATTCCCATCCGTACTAATATGAATACGCCCCATCGTATCTGTACGGTAAATAGCAATATTATTTTCCTGTAAACGACGTAATGTCACATCGTGAGGATGACCATACTTATTATACATGCCATTTGAAATTAATGCACTTTCAGGCCTAATAGATTTCAAAAAATCTTCAGAGCTACTTGTACGAGAACCGTGATGACCTACCTTAAGAATACGAGAAAACAATCTAGAATTCTGCTCTTTTATAAGTTTTTTCTCTTCTTGTAATTCAGCATCACCCGTAAAGAGCATAGAAAATTTACCGAAGATTAATTTACCTACAATAGAATTATTATTAAGATCTGTCTCTCCTTTTTTATCAGTCAAAGGTTCAACCCAAGGAGCATATACTACAAAGACAGCACCATGTCCAAAATCAACTACATCTCCACTTCTCAAAGTAGTTCGTTGAATTTTATTTTTCTCAATCCATTTTTCATAGGTTTTGTACATATTATTATCAACGGCAATACCATCATCATATACATGTTCAATAGGCATAGCCTTTGCAATAGCATAAAAACCACCCATATGATCAGCATGAGGATGCGTGATAATAATATTTTTTAACTTCGTTACACCCATAGCTTTAAGTTGGGCCACAATATTTTCACGATGTTCTATATCACCAGTATCAATCATGCTATACTCATCGCCTACCTTAAGCAATATAGCATCCCCCTGACCAATATCTAGCATATATACATCTAGCTTGCCTTCAGGAGTAGTCGTCTTAGTATCGATAGAGTAAGCCCCATTAGCATTAGTGGTTACCTGATTTGCTGCATTTGCTACATCCTTATTTGTGCATCCTGCAATGGCGAAGATAGGAATACATAATACTAGCAAGAAAGCTATAAATCGTTGTATTCTATTTGTCATTCATAATCTCCCAACAATTCACTAATAACACAACCTAAAGAAGTACTGACATCACTCGGAGTATAACCCCAACTCTTTGTTTCATTCAGAATATCTGCACTACGACTATGTACATATACACCGAGAACAGCACTATCTTGTAGTGAATAACCCTGACTTATAAAACCAGCAATTACACCAGTCAGCACATCTCCCATACCGCCAGTACCCATGCCCGCATTACCGATAGTATTTACATACACTGTTCCATCAGGTAATGCCACAATTGAAGGAATTCCTTTTAGTACAAGAATAACTTGATGAGCCTTAGCAAATTCTCTAGCCAACGTGATATAATGACGCTCAATCCATTTAATAGGTAAATCAATAAGTCTACTAAATTCACCTAAATGCGGTGTCATGACACAATATGGAAGTTCTCTTTCCACTGTATATGCAGACTCAATATCACCATCTCGCAAAGCATCTTTATTAACACAACCAACATGTCCCAATGCATACAAAGCATCAGCATCTAGTACTAACGCTCCTTCGTAAGCATCTAAAATATAATCCACTAAATCACAGATTTCACGGGTGCGACCTAAACCAGGTCCCATAGCAACAACTTGGCGACAATCAAAAAGTTCTTTATTAGTCTCTGTGGAACTAACCATCACCTCAGGTATGACACGGCTTTGTACAATCTGTTTAATTATTTTGGGTACAGCTAATGTTACTTTACCAGCACCACTATGAACTGCCGCTTCAGCAGCCAAAATAGGGGCTCCTATCATATCATTTGAACCACCAATAATTAAAGTGTTTCCATTGACGCCTTTATGCGCCATTGGGATACGATAGTTGATAATTTTTTCGGCTAAATCAGAATCAATGGTTAAAGTTCTAACATGTTCACCCAGTACATGCTGCCAAGGAGCCCCCAATGGAGCAACCACTGAGGTTCCTCCTATAGCCTTTCCGGGATATAATAACAAACCTTGTTTGATTGCCCCAAAAGTAACAGTATAATCATAGGTCAGTGTGCCTTCTGCTACTTGACCAGTAGTAGCATCCAAACCTGCAGGTACATCAATAGCCCACAAATCAAAATTATACTGACTACGCATAGTATCAATATCGTTCAATATATCGATAGTCACCTCTCTTAACCTTCCAGTAAAGCCCGTTCCCATGATGCCTTCCACAGCGATGGCTACGTTGGACCAATCATTGAATTCATCATACATATCGATGCTACAGCCCATAGCTTTGCAGCGCTCAATTTGCAGTGCAAAAAGATCACTACACTTTTTTATATCTCCTACTAGTACAATTTGTGCTGGTACGCCTTGCTCCATCAAATGGCGAGCCGCTACAAGGCCATCTGCCCCATTATTACCCATACCACATATGAATAAAACAAAACTATTTATGGAACGGCCATTATTCAGGAAAAATAAATCGTACTCTCCCCATAAGGCATCTACGATACCACGTCCAGCATTTTCCATGAGGATTTCTAAAGAGATTCCTAATTGCTTAGGAACCTCTCGATCTATAAATCGAGCATCTTCTGTAGTTAAAATATTCATCTTATGCTCCTTCAAGTATAACTGTACTCATTGCATAATCCTTGCAATGACTAATCGATACATGAATATCAGTATAACCTAATGTTTCGTAAATATCTTTGAAAGTATCTTGTAAACGAATTAAGGGTGCGCCCCATTCATCATGATAAATCTCTATATCTTGCCATGATCCATGCCTCATCCCTGTGCCTAAAGCTTTAATAAAAGCCTCTTTTGCAGCATATATACCTGCAAAGGATTCGTAGCATCCTTTATTCCGACTTTTACAATATTCAATCTCATGAATCGTATAAACGCGCGCTTTAAATGAACTTGATTTCTCTATAGCTTGACGTATACGGTCAATCTCTATAATATCATTCCCTAATTTCATAATAGCTCCTAAAATACCCTAATACTATTATTATACACTCATAAAGGGGATTAAAACATAGGTAATATCTAGACATTTACCGAAAATGGTAGGCTAGACAAACTATAAATTTCAACTTTACCTTTGCGATTGACCGCCATATACATTTGACCATTTCTACAATCCATGTCTTCTACTTCCATTCCAGAAGCATAAGGGCTAATATTTTTAACAACCCCCTCTTCATCGACGTATACAAAGGTTGTCAACGTTGTAAATAAAGTATTTCCATTAGTTGCGTAAGCACCGTTATTATTTAAGTTTGTATGATTAGCATCAATTTTATAAGAACGAATACGATTAAAATTGGAGTCGTAATAATTAATTGTCCGTTCAGAGTTTGTTAAAGGCACAATTGATACATATTCATTGCGTACTTTATCATATGCAAAATTAAAAACTTTCTCTTTTAGTTTAATCGGTGCTTCAACAATCATGCTATCCGCTTCAATAGGAGTAAGGTTATATCCGTCTACAACAGCATTTGTTGTATAGTAACGATTATTGACAGAATTATAAGTTAAGGTATTCATATGACCTAATAAACTTTTATAACTATACTCATATTTTGCAACAACAGTAAAAGTTTTTGGATTAATTTCATAAATAATTTGCTTCGTATTATCTGAATTAATACAAGCTAAAGCAAAAACGTCTTTTTTGGAATTATAACAAAATCCTTGGCACTGATTTACAGATCCATCTAATGGTATTTCTGCCAAGCGAGATAATGGCAATGGCATCTGTACAGCGCTAACCTGTTGAGTAAGTTTAGGAATATCGAAGATATTTGTAATATAATCAATTACACCTTGATCCATACTGTCACCTCATGAAATTAATAATGTATATTATAGTATATAAATTCATAAATATAAAAATAGGCGGTAAGACAAAAGTCTTACCGCCTAATGTTGGTGCCGGAGGTGGGACTTGAACCCACACGGTGTTACCCGCTTGATTTTGAGTCAAGTGCGTCTGCCATTCCGCCACTCCGGCGTATCGGAACATTTGTTATTATACAGACATCCCTAAGCAATGTCAACATATTTTTTATATTTCATCTAAAATATTTTGAACCCTTTTCATATCCGTATCACATTGTTGTTTCCATGTAAGTGCGACACCTGTAATATAGCCTTTACGGGCAAATTCTACATCTGTAGGAACACTTTCAGCACCATAGTCTAGCTCGCCAGCTAACCAATAATAATCCTGTCCTCTTGAATTAATGCGAGCTTCGATAATATTACTGTAGGTTTGTAAGCCTTGGCTCACCATTTTAAAATGGTCCCAATCACATGTGCCACGTAATGGGAAGTTCACATTTAGTAAACCGCTAAACTGACCCGCCACATAAATTTTCTCAATCAATTCATGTATAAATGGATGCATCTCGTCTCCCCGTTCAACAGAATATCTCTCAACAGATAATGCTAAACCGGGAATACCGTAAAAACCACTTTCCATAGCTGCCGAAACAGTGCCGGAATACAATACATCAGAGCCTAAATTAAATCCATGATTAATTCCAGAAATTACAAGATCTGGCATATCATCAGTCAATAAATAACTGAGGCCGAACTTCATGCAATCGGACGGCGTTCCCGTTAGAGCATAAAGGCGAGGATTTTCATCCTCGCCATTGCAAGCATCTAATTTCAATGGAACCTCGGTCGTCAATGCATGGGATTTAGCACTTTGCTCATTAGCAGGTGCTACAACGGTAATTCTATAATATTGACTTAAATACGATGCAAGATGACGTAAACCATCTGCTAAAATGCCATCGTCATTACACATTAAAATATGCATAGTCACTCCTACAGATTCTATTTTTCATTCTTATTCATATTGCCCATACGTGTTAATTTAACATCATCTAAGCCCACAGCTCTCGTATGGACTGTATGAGACCATACCTTATTATGACGGCGGAACCACCCTAAAATATTTACTGGAATCCAAGAATAAACAAATAATGGATATAGTAAATAGTAGAACCAAATCTTTGGTGGTACCTTGATTTTCAACAATACAATTAATGGAAATAGATATTGACCAACACCTATAATTGTCCATACAGACATAGGCATAATTTGATACAAAATATTTGTATAAATTGGAGTATACGCATTGATGTAGGATAACACCAAGTATACGGTTGTCAACAATAAGAAATAAGGTTGACTCACTTGGAATATACCATCCAAAATCATAATATTCCCTGTTTTGATACCAATAGCAAATAATTTAGGAATATATCGACCCGCACAGTCAAATTGCCCCTGAGCCCATCGTAAACGTTGTCTGCAAGAAGCCATCATAGTCGTAACCTTTTCATCGTATACGATAGCATCATGCCCCCAACAAGTACGGATACCATGAGTCAATAGTTTCATGGAAAATTCCATATCTTCGGTTAAGCTATTGCAATCCCAACCGTATTCGCGAATAATAGATGTACGAATACACATGCCTGTACCACCTAAAGCCGTAGATAATCCAAGACGATATTTTGCTAAATGCCACATATGGTTAACCATCCAAAAGGCGATAGAGAACGTACCGGCTACCCAAGAGTCAGTTGGATTTTTAGAGTTCAAGTAACCTTGAATTACAGACTCACCTTTTTCAAGATGATCATTCATTTCTAACATAAATTGAGGATGTACTAAATTATCGGCATCAAAAATCAGGAATGCATCATATTTCCGATCCATTTGTTCTACCCGATCAAACATCCACCCCATGGCATAACCTTTACCAATTTCTTGTTTATTTTCACGTGCATGTACATTAGCACCAGCAGCACTTGCTACTTCCGCAGTCTTATCTGTACAGTTATCGGCAACTACAAAAATATCGTACAGATCATCTGGATAATCTAGGCCACGTAAGTTTTTAACTAACTCACCAACAACAGCTTCCTCATTATGAGCGCATACAACGATGGCAAAGGAATTTTTAGGGGTATAATTTTTATGTACTCGCGATCGCCACATCCCTACGACAGCGAGTATAAAATAATAAACCGTATAAATTACGATTATTACCTGCATAGGAATCAGTAATAGATCCAGTAGGTAATTCATACTATTCTCCTCCACACATCTATTTACGCACTATATTTAAAGCCCCGTTAATAAGCCCAAACATTACATAACCAGCAAAAATCATAACGGCCCATGTATGCCAATCATACACGAGACAAGCTACAACAAATATGGCTGTGAGTACAATAGAAAATTTATTGATATAAATCTCACTTTTACCTTTAAAATCGGGATATTTAACTTCACTAACCATAAGGAGACCTATACCAATCATACAAACTACCAACACAAATTGAGGTACCGATACGCCACACAACACGTATGTCGCTGCTAAACATCCAGCGGCTGGAATTGGCAAACCTTCAAAATAGCCATGAACTTCGTCAGTTTTAATATTAAATCGCGCTAAACGAAATGCACCAAGCACTGCAAAAGCTAGTAATGGCACATATGCAATCCATCCTAAACCATATAATTCTTTCATATAAAGCATATAGGCAGGAGCTACACCAAATCCCACTACATCAGACAGAGAATCAAGTTCCCGGCCCATTGGTCCTGCAACATTTAAAGCTCTTGCTACGCGCCCATCTAACCCATCTGCTACTAGAGACAATAATATACATATAGCTGCGCAAAATGTATTATTAGTAGCAGACAACGTAATACCAAGAACACCAAATGCTAAATTTGCACTAGTAAATAAATTTGGAATAATAGATTTATTCATGTCGTAACCTCCCGATAACAGTATCACCGCCTGTAATATGTTGACCTTTTTCCACGAACAACTCTACATCCTTATCCATATAGAGCTCAGTACAGGAACCGAACTTAATCATCCCGTACAACTGACCGCGTTCAAGTACACTATCTAGGTCTGTCCAAGATACGATACGTCTTGCTAAAAGGCCCGCAATTTGCGTTACTAATACGGAAGTACGATCATTTTCAATACAAATAGTATGACGTTCATTTTCAAAACCTACATCATCTTTGAAAGCTGGTAGGAAACTACCCATCGTATAGTGACGGTACGTAATTTTACCATCAATAGGCGCACGATTAGCATGCACGTCAAAAACAGATAAGAAAATAGTTACTTTTTTACACTCTTTGTGTAAGTAAATATCTTCGTATACATCAGAAATATCCATGATTTTACCGTCCGCTGGGGATAAAATCAAATCTGGATCTTGAGGGATTACACGTTTAGGATTTCTAAAGAAATTGACGAAAAATAATGCCAGAATAAATGAAATAATCGCAATTACATAATGTCCTAAATATCCTAACACCACAGTGATAATGAGCATGGCTCCTATCAGAGGAAACCCTTCCTTAATTATTGGTCCTGTAGGCACGATTCAACACTCCTCTATTTATTTCTAATAACGGTCCACATAAACTTTGGAATAGCCAACATGCGGCCAATCCGTTGAGGTTCTAAATATAATCGATACAACCATTCAAGTCGATTTTGTTGCATCCATTCTGGGGCCCGAGGAATATTACCTGCCAAGACATCAAAGGAACCACCAATTCCGATGGCAACTACGCCATCGAGGTGACTCAACTTTTCTGCAATCCATTGTTCTTGCTTTGGCACACCTAAGGCAACAAATACCAATTTTGCCTTAGAATCAGCTATAGATTTAATGATTTCTTGTTCCTCTGCACTATCAAAGAATCCGTCATGAATTCCTGCTATATTTAATACACCTACCTGAGCAGATACATTATCAATCGCTCGTTGAGCAACACCTGGTGCCGCCCCCAAGCAGTATACAGGAATCTGATGAGTCGCCGCAACTTTAAACAATTCCTTAGTTACGTCTACGCCTGTTACACGTTCAGGCACATGTTCTCCTTGACGCTCTGCAGCCCACAAAATGCCAGCCCCATCGGGAACGACGAGACTAGCATTATTCAATATGGAGTGCAATGTAGGATTTTCATTAGCCAACATAACCATTTCTGCATTAGCCGTTGCTACTAAATGTAGCCCCGGCTGTTCAGTTAATTGTAAAATACGTTGGACTGCCTCATCCATTGTGACACAATCGATAGGCACAGATAAAACAGAAATACGTTTATTCAATGTAATACTCCATTATCAACCACTATAATTTGGTGCTTCAACGGTAATGCTTACATCATGCGGATGACTTTCTTTCAAACCAGCCGCTGTAATTTGAATGAATTGAGTGTTTTCAATCATTTCTTGGATGTTATGACATCCACAATACCCCATACTTGCACGCAAACCACCAACCATTTGGAAAATTGTATCGGCCAGCATACCTTTATATGGTACACGACCTTCTATACCTTCAGGAACTAATTTCTTAGCTTCTGTTTGGAAATATCGATCTTTACTACCGAGTTTCATAGCCCCTAGACTACCCATGCCTCGATATACTTTATAAGAACGGCCTTGATAAATCACTGTTTCTCCAGGGCTTTCATCAGTACCCGCTAAAATATTACCCATCATAACTACATTAGCACCAGCCGCAATAGCTTTAGCAATATCTCCAGAATATTTAATCCCCCCATCAGCAATGATAGGAACTCCATAGCGACGCCCCACTTGAGCAGACTCATAGACTGCTGTGATTTGAGGTACCCCAATGCCAGCAATGACACGAGTTGTACAAATAGAACCAGGTCCTATACCAACCTTAACTGCATCAGCTCCGGCTTCGATAAGAGCCTCAGTGCCTGCTGCAGTTGCCACATTACCTGCAATTACAGGAATGTGAGGATACGCTTGTTTAATGTCCTTCAACGTACGAAGAACACCTGCAGAATGCCCATGGGCAGTATCAACAATAATTACGTCAGCTTTAGCAGATACAAGCGCATCAAGTCTATCATACAAATCTTGAGAAACACCTACTGCAGCACCAACTAATAATCGGCCACTACCATCCTTTGCTGCATTTGGATATTTAGTCGCTTTTTCAATATCTTTAATCGTAATTAAGCCTTTTAAGTTACCGTCGCCATCTACAAGAGGTAATTTTTCAATACGATGTTCGCTTAAGATAGCTTTCGCCGCTTCAAGAGATGTACCTTCCGGTGCAGTAACTAGGGAATCTTTTGTCATACATTCCCCAATTTGTCGGCTTAAATCAGTTTCAAAACGCATATCGCGATTTGTAATGATCCCTACTAGTTTACCATGTTCTGTGATAGGTACACCAGAAATTTTATATTTTTCCATAAGTTCTGCTGCATCGGATAGTAAATTTTGAGGGCTTAAGAAAATAGGATCAACGATAACACCGTGTTCAGAGCGTTTTACCTTGTCAACTTCATGAGCTTGCTCTTCAATAGACATATTTTTGTGGATAACGCCAAGACCTCCTTCACGAGCCATTGCAATCGCCATCCGTGATTCAGTAACCGTATCCATCCCAGAACTAATCATAGGAATATTTAATGTAATATCACGAGTTAATTGAGTTTTTAACTCTACTTGATTAGGCAGTATATCCGAAGCTGCTGGTATTAATAATACATCATCAAAAGTTAGTCCACGCATACCGAATTTATCGTCTCTCATATTTCTTTCCTTTCCGTATAATAAAACAAAACTACGACCCGCCTAGTCCCTATGGACTAGGCGGTCAGTCGTAGCCTTAGCGTTCAGACCGCAAAATGCCGCCTTCCATATAATCGTCTTTTTTCATATCTACGAAGATAACTTTTACTGCATCAGCAGGAACATTTACGATATCAACCGCAGCCTTTGTAATTGCTTCACCTAATTGTTTCTTTTGTTCTTTTGTACGCCCTTCGACGAGCTCTACATGAATAATTGGCATATTAACCTCCATAGATGAAAAAATGAAATAAATTGTTTGTTCTATTATACGGTATGAAGGACATATAAACAAGGAAAAAAACCAGATAAAATCTAATATTATCGATGCTTATATACTTATTAATCCTACCTCTTAATTATACAATATTCTTAGAAATTTTTCACCAAATCTTTTTTCTAATTCTTCTTTCATGATAGATTCTAATTTTTCTATTCCGAATTGATTTGCAAAATCTAGCACATCCTTGCGAGCCTTTACTAAAATCTCAATATCTTTGATGATATTAGCAACGCGCAAATCAGGTAGTCCTGATTGAGCTAATCCAAACAATTGACCAGATCCACGAATCAATAAATCTTGCTCTGCAAGCTCAAATCCATCCTGGATTTGTTCCATCAACTTTAAACGCTCTTGACTTACATCATTTTTAGAATCACTAACAAGAATGCAATAGGACTGATGAGCGCCACGACCTACACGGCCCCGCAGCTGATGTAGCTGAGACAGGCCAAATCGTTCTGCCCCTTCAACGCACATAATGGTCGCATTTGGCACATTAACACCCACTTCTATAACTGTTGTGGAAACAAGTAATAAAATTTCACCCCTATGGAAGGCATTCATCACTTCATCTTTTTCACTCGGCTTCATACGACCGTGAACGAGGCCCACTTCATAGGCCTTATAAAAGTACTCTTTTAATTCTAGATACAATTCCTCAGCAGCTTGCAAGTCTAATTTTTCGGATTCTTCTACAAGAGGGCACACCACGTAGACCTGACGCCCTTCCGCCATTTCCTTACCAAAGAAAGTGCGTAATCTCTCTTTATAAGAACTATCTACAGCATATGTTTTAACAGGTTTTCGCCCTGGTGGCATTTCTTTAATTAAAGATACTGCTAAATCTCCATATACGGATAATGTCATGGTACGAGGGATTGGTGTAGCCGTCATGATAAGTACATGAGGATATGTTCCCTTCTGTTGCAATCTCGCCCGTTGATCTACACCAAAGCGATGTTGCTCATCAATGATAACAAGGCCTAAATTATGGAAATTAACCCCCTCTTGGATAAGAGCATGCGTTCCAATAATCATTTGGATTCTGCCATCTGCTAAGCCCTCATAGATGCATTCTTTCTCTTTTTTCGTAGAGGATCCCGTTAATAATTCTATGGTAATACCTAAATTAGCACATACAGTTCGTATCCCTTCGTAATGTTGAGCCGCTAGAATCTCCGTAGGGGCCATCAATGCCCCCTGATACCCATTTTCAATGGCTTTTAATAAACTCAAGGTAGCCACAATAGTTTTACCAGAGCCTACATCTCCTTGCAACAAACGTTGCATAGGTCGTTCATCTTCCATATCAATACGAATATCCTCTAACGCTCGTTGTTGATCACCTGTTAAAGAAAACGGTAAATTCTCTATACACTGAGCCATTAGTTCCCCATTTGGTCCCATTTTAGACCCTCTATGGCATTGTTCTTTATTTCGCAACAAAGCTAAACCAGCTTGCATGACGAACAACTCTTCATAGGCCAATTGATAACGAGCCTTTTCATAGAGCTCTGAGGAGTCTGGGAAATGCATCATCTTAAAAGCATCATAGCGACTCATATAATGATGATCTTCACGAACCTCCACAGGTAAAATCTCTGGCAATTCATGGTTAGCTGCGAACCAATTACGTACAGTTGAACGAACCACAAACTGAGATACCCCATCAGCAAGCGCGTAAATAGGAACGATACCTCGATCTGGTTCACCACCGTCTCCTAAGTTTTCCATTTGCGGTGTATTCATTTGCATGTAACCATATTGAAACTCAGCCTTACCATATGCATATATACGCTGTCCTTTTTTGTAAAAGTTCTTTTTATATCCTTGATTAAACAAAACAATCTTCAAAGGTCCTGTACCATCTGCAATGACCACCTCTAAAATAGACAATCGAGGGCGAGGGCGTTTTTCTTGTACTGCAATAACAGTACCTACGACACCACCTGTCATACCTGATTTTAAATCACCAATACTATAAATCGTACGGCGGTCTTCATAGGTTCTAGGGAAGTAAGTCAATAAGGATGTAACATTAGTAATTCCCAATTTATGCAATTGTTTCTCGCGACCAGGACCAATTCCTTTTATAGTCGTCAATCGTTCATCCATAAAAACTCCTTTAAATATACGATAAACACATGAGATATATCCAATTTCTGTATATCCTTGTGTAAAAGTCCATTTATATCTTAGAATATGATATATAGTATACCTTATATTGTAGTATATTTCATAAAAAGAGCAATATGTACGACAAAAACACTTGCTTTAAGCTATTCTTTATGATAATATACTTTTGTTATGTTATAGATTAAGCTTGGAGGTGGAAACTATGGCAAACCTTTGCGAAGTATGTGGTAAATCCACATCTAGCGGTATGAACGTGAGTCATTCTCACATTCGCACAAGAAAAACTTGGAAACCGAACATTCAAAGAGTACGGGCGGTTGTAGACGGTGCTACAAAAAAAGTAAACGTATGCACTCGCTGCCTTCGTTCTAATAAAGTTACACGCGCGTAAAATAAAAAGTACATGTACTCTTTGGGGTTCTAGAGCCCCAAAAAAAGCAGTTAGTTCAAAATGAACTAACTGCTTTTTTTGTTATTTATAATGTAATATTGGGAATATAATATTGCTTAAATAACTTAATAGCATATTGATCTGTTAAGCCTGCTACATAATCAACTACATCACGTGTAGAGTAAAACGCTTTACCTGTTTCACAGCCTTCCATATCATCAGGGTGTTCCATGAAGTGAGTAAATAGATTTTTCACCACATGGGATGCCTTTTTGCGATCCGGAATTAAAGCTGGTGCCAAATATACATGTTTAAACATAAATTGACGGAATAGATTCATCGTCATTTCCACATCAGCAGACATAGATATAGCTGGCTTATCCAAGGATTCCCGTACCATATCCTCTACCATTGCAGTAATCATACTGGATGGAGTCATGCCAAAATGTTCGCGCACTTCAAAAGGTAACGCCTCTGCCGTCAACATACCTGCTCGCTGTGCATCATCAAAATCGTGACATAAATACGCAATGCGGTCTACAATACGAATAATTTGACCTTCCAAGGTCACAGGAATTGTAGTTCCTGTGTGACCTACGATTCCATCTCGAACAGCGGTGGTTAAATTGAGTCCTTGATGATCACCATGTCTTTCTAATACCTCAACCATGCGTAAACTTTGCTCATTATGATTAAAGTGCCCCACCATATCTCGCAATGCATATTCGCCTACATGACCAAATGGTGTATGTCCCACATCATGACCCATGGCAATAGCTTCCACAAGATCCTCATTTAAACGTAATGCACGAGCTACAGTACGACCGATTTGACCTACCTCAAGGGTATGAGTCATGCGTGTCCGATAATGGTCACCTGGCGCAATATATCCCTGTGTCTTATGCTTTAACCGTCTAAAACATTTACTATGAATGATGCGATCCCGATCGCGTTGAAACGCGGTTCTAAGTGGATCAGGCTTTTCTTCTATATCACGGATTGCATCGCGGCTTTTAGCTGCATAGGGAGACAGAAGCAAAGCCTCCCTCTCCTCTATTTGTTCACGTATATTCATTTACCCTCCGACGCGCGATTTTTATCAATCAATTGCATAACAAGGGAAGCTGTTTCTTCAATGGATTTATTAGAAACATCTAACACTTGGCAGTGCAAACGACGCATAATAGCCTTTGCATAATCCAATTCAGATTGAATACGCTCAATAGATGCATAATTTGCTTCGTCTTCAAGACCGATAGCGCGTAAACGTTCACTACGAATATTATTTAATTTGTATGGATCTATAATAAGGCCCACGATTTTTTTTGCCGGAATTTTGAATAATTCCTCTGGCAACGGTACCTCTGGAACTAGTGGCAAATTTGCGGCTTTAATCTTTTTGTACGCCAAGAACATGGACAATGGTGTCTTACTAGTTCTAGATACACCAATAATAACTATGTCGGCCTTTTCAAAACCAGATGGATTTTTACCATCGTCATATTTCACGGCAAACTCAATAGCTTCAACCTTTTTAAAATACTCTTGGTCGAGCTTATGAACCATACCTGCTGTCATGCGAGGTTTAGTAGTCGCGATAGTACCAACTGCATCGAGAACAGGCCCCATGATATCCACAGCCGGAATATTATATTCAGCCACCTTCTCATGCAAATACTTACGTAAAGACGCAGATACAATGGTATGGCAAATAACATGATTCCCACGTTTTGCGTCGTCTATGACCTCATCAATTTGGCTTTCACTATCAATATAGGGAACACGAACAATTTCAATTTGCTCCTTATCATATTGACTCGCCGTAGCTCTTGCTACAGCCTCAGCAGTTTCTCCCAGAGAATCCGATATTGCATAAATAATTTTTTCTGCCATTCTATCAACCTCAGTGTATGCTACATTCTAAAAATACTTTTGCTACCGTCGTTTTTGATACACGGCCCACAACCTTTAAACGTTTCTTGTTACCCACATCCTCACGAGCGACGACAGGTAAACAATCTACTTCATAATCTATCATTTTCTGTGCAGCCTCTACCAAAGTATCGGTAGGCTCCACCGCTATAACCTTGCTTACAGGGGTCATAATCATAGATATAGGCATAGTATGCGAATCTGTTTGTCCCATAGAGGCGCGTAGTAAATCTTTTCGAGATACCACACCTACTAGGTATGAGCCATCACACACTAATATGGTACCTACATCTTCTGTAAATAATGTGACAATTGTATCATACAAACTCGTATCCCCATTGACCACAACGGCTTGAGATAATACATCACTTACCAGAAATGACTTTAATCGCTCAGCCGTTTGTGTTTCTTTTGAAAGTCCTACATAGTAATAGCCTACGTTTGGACGTGCATCTAACACACCTAACATGGTCAATACAGATAAATCTGAGCGTAACGCAGATCTTGTGACCTCTAAATGTTCAGCAATGGCACTACCTGTTACAGGACCTTCTTCGCGAACGATTTGAGCAATTTGTTCTTGTCGTTTCGACAGTTTCACACGGTAACCCCCTTTCATCTCTGTTTGTATTATATCCTAAGTTACCATTCAGAAAAAGAGGAGACCCACAGGCCTCCTCTTTCACTATAACTATATTATTACCAAATTAGTTCGTCAGATTCTTGACGACCACGACCAGTCATAGCATCGAGCATAATTCGTTGTTCGATTTGAGCCACCATTTTCTTAGTATTAACTACTGCATCTGGGTTAACAGAAATGGAGTCGATACCGCTCTTCACAAGGAATTCGCAAAGTTCAGGATATACGCTTGGCGCTTGGCCACAGATAGATACAGTTTTACCATCTTTATGGGCCACCTCAATGAGGTGACGAATTGCTCTGCGAACTGCTAAATTACGTTCATCATAGATATGTTGAACTGTTTCGTTATCGCGGTCACAACCGAGTACAAGCATAGTCAAATCATTAGAACCGATAGAATAACCATCTACGTATTTATTAAATTGATCAGCTAAGATAATATTGGATGGGATCTCCGCCATGAGCCATACTTTAAAGTCTTTGCTACGTGCAAGACCTTCTTGAGCCATTAAGTTAGTTACTAATTCAGCTTCTTCCACAGTACGGCAGAATGGAATCATAACCTGTAGATTTTTGAAACCAAATTCGTTACGTACTTTTTTGATTGCTTCTAATTCTAATTTGAAAGCAGGTGTATACTTAGGATCATAGTAGCGAGATGCACCACGCCAGCCAAGTAATGCACTGGATTCATGTGGTTCATATTTATCGCCACCTTTAAGGTCACGGTATTCGCTAGATTTGAAGTCGCTTAAACGAACTACTACTTGTCGAGGAGCTAATGCTTGGCATACTTTACGCATGCCTTCCGCCAATGTATTTACAGCGAAGTCACTGCGACCTGTTTCAATAAGATGTAATGGATGTTCATGAATAAAGGTAGTCCAAATGAACTCTTCGCGCATGAGACCGATGCCATCACATGGTAGTACACCATATTTTTGAGCCAAATCAGGATCGCCTAGGTTCATATAAATCTTAGTGCCTGTTACAGGTACATATTCAGCTGCTGCCCCTGTAGATACTTGAGCTTCAGGCTTTTTAACGATATCTTCTAATACGCCATCATATACAATACCATTTGTAGCGTCTACAGTAATCATTTGACCATCTTTAATAGAGGTAGTCGCTTCATGACTACGGCTCTTAGTACCTACGATACAAGGAATACCAAGCTCACGGCTAACGATAGACGCATGACAAGTCATACCACCAGCGTCAGTAACAATTGCTTTTGCCTTTTTCATGGCTGGCACCCAATCAGGAGCTGTCATAGCTGTAACAAGGATTTCGCCTTCTTTGAACTCATCGATATCCTCAGGATTGATGATAACGTGAGCTTTACCTGCTGCATTACCAGGGGATGCTGGCAAACCTTTTACAATAATATCGCGATTACCTGCATCTAATGTGCTAGCTTTTTCAGACGTTTCTGATTTTTCTTTGCGGGACCAAACTGTTTCTGGACGAGCTTGCAAGATCCAAATCTTGTCATTGCGTTCATCTACGCCCCATTCCATATCCATGTAGCAACCATAATGCTTTTCAATTGCTTTTGCATATTCTGCAAGTTCCAAAACTTGAGCATCTGTAATAACTTGTTGTTTTGCTTCGTCGGCTGGAACTACTTCTTCAACGCAGTCACCATCGGCTTTACGAACAAGGCGAACATGTTTATCGTTAATCATACGGTCCGTAATTTCCATCTTTTCTTTATCCACACGGAAATTATCTGGTGTAACCGTACCTTGTACAACATATTCACCAAGACCCCAAGAGCCTTCAATAAGAATATTGTTATCATTGCCTGTTACAAGATCAACAGTAAACATTACGCCAGCTGCTTTAGAAAACACCATCATTTGAACCGCAGCACTCAATGCTACTGTCATATGATCAAAGCCTTGTTTTACACGGTAATATGTGGCACGATCTGTGAATGTAGATGCGTAGCATTCTTTTACTTTTTCGATAATTACGTCCGCACCGCGTACATTTAAATACGTATCTTGTTGACCTGCGAAACTTGCATCTGGCAAATCTTCTGCTGTTGCACTAGAACGAACAGCCACAAATGGATTTTCTTCGTTCACTTTTTTACCAAGTTCTTCATAAGCATGACGGATAGCATCTGCCAAGTCTTTTGGCATTTCTTCCTGACAAATCATGCGGCGAATCTTAGCACACACTTCGCGCAATAATGCAGAATTTTCTACATCATCTAAAGCATCAAGTTCAGCCCGGATTTTATCTTCCAAACCTGTAGCTTTCATAAACTCACGATAACCATGAGCAGTTGTTGCAAAGCCATAAGGTACAGGTACATTAGTGGAGGATGTCAATTCCCCTAATGAAGAAGACTTGCCACCTACTAAATTAACATCTTCACGTTGTAATTCATCAAACCAAAGTACGTATGCTGTTTCGCGATTCATGTGAGAACCTCCTAGATTAATTAGTGCAACACATTAAACCTTTTACACATAAATAGTATACCTTAATTTACAATCTGTCAATTTTTATGGGCATTATTATGTAAATGAACTTCCCTATATATATCTAAAAAATTCTTCAACACTCGTCCTGTTAATCCCCATATGGTGTATTGTTTATAAGGATAGAAATAGACGGAATAGTTTTGTCTAATTTTCCAGTCGATATTATATCCTTCTAATAGATGGAATGGAAAGTCTTTTAACGGCTTAGTTCCAATGTCTAGGTGACCTACGGTCGGTTCCATATCTAATAGATATTGTAAGGGAACTGTAAATACCTCGCCTACTTCATCGGAATTTGGTTTTAAATCACTTGTATGTAGGCGCACGGCGACCGCATATAGTTTTACACCTATAGCAGATACTAAACAGTCTAAATTTCCTAGCAGTTCAATTTGATCTAAGTCTATACCAAGTTCCTCAGAGCATTCACGCATGGCTGTATGAGCACCACTTTTATCATTAGGTTCACAGTGCCCACCAGGGAAACTGATTTCACCGGGTTGACGTCGCAATGTATTACTACGCACGGTAAACACCATATGATCTTCTCCATCGATTTCTAATAGAGGCACGGCTACTGCAGCTGTGATAACATCAATATCTGTAAGAACAGTATGTTCTCGTTGTGATAAAAGGTTACTTAATTTCTTGTCCATAAATGGTCCTCTCACAAGTTATAATCTATTTTATACAATATTTGTAAAAATCTTTTATGTATCAAATTTGTATTTTATTTTTATATTGTCTTTGTATATTCATTATACATTAACTTGTAAGTCAATTTCTTGCTTCACAAACAACAGATTCAATAAATAGATAATATTATAGACAAAATAGACAGAAAAAACTGTGATGAGAAATCTAAACCTCATCACAGTTTTATATTAGTTAAATTTAATTTTTACAAATTTACGTTTACCAACTTGAACAATCATGCCATCTTCTAGCTTAAGGTTTTCTTCCGTATATTTTTCACCGTTTACTTTGAAAGCACCTGCTTTAATGGATCGACGTGCTTCACCATTTGACGCAGTTAAACCAGCATCTGTACAGAATTGTGGGACAAAGATTGGTTCTGTTGGTGCATCCATAGCGTACTCAGGAATATCTGTAGGCATGGCGCGTTGTTGGAACACCCGTTTAAATTCTTCTTCCGCTTCGAGAGCAGCTTCTTCACCATGGTACAAGCGAACGATGGTACGAGCCAATTGCATTTTAGCATCACGTGGATGTAACTCTCCGGATTCTAGACGTTTTGCCATGTCCTCTTGATCTTCGATAGACATATCTGTAACGAGCATAAAATAACGCATCATCAATTCATCAGGAATGGACATCGCTTTACCATACATTTCTTTAGGTTCTTCATCAATACCGATGTAATTGCCCAAAGATTTACTCATTTTTTGAATGCCGTCAAGTCCTTCAAGCAATGGCATTGTAATAACAACTTGTGGCTCTTGACCTTCTAACTCTTGTAAATGACGCCCCATCAACAGGTTGAAAGTTTGGTCTGTGCCACCAAATTCAACGTCTGCATGTAATGCAACAGAATCGTGACCTTGCATCAATGGGTACATGAACTCATGCACGCCAATAGGACGACCTTCTTTAAAGCGTTTGCTGAAATCATCGCGTTCCATCATACGGGCAACTGTATAGGAGCTAGCCAAACGAAGTACGTCAGCAAAGTTCATAGATTCTAACCATTCACTATTGTCACGAACGATTGTTTTTTCTGGGTCTAATACCTTGAAGATTTGTGTCTTATAAGTTTCAGCATTTTTCAATACTTCTTCTTTTGTTAATGGTGGACGAGTAACACTTTTACCAGTAGGATCACCAATACGAGCAGTGAAGCCACCGATGACGATCACTACTTGATGACCAAATTCTTGGAATAAACGCAGCTTGCGAAGAGGAACAGTATGTCCCAAATGAATATCTGGAGCCGTTGGATCCAAACCTAGTTTTACAACTAGTGGTTTATTTTCCTTAATGGATTTCTCTATTTTTTTTACAAGATCTTGTTCGTTAATTAAATCCGCTACACCATGTTTAATTTGGCGCACTTGTTCTTGAGCACTAATCATGATAATCCTCCTAGAAATACTATTGTTTAAGTATACCATTATCTAAAAACTTTCACAATTATATATAGTATTGGATTTAAACCATTTATGATATAATATTTATAACTGCGTAATAGAATTTACGTTATATTTACTAAAAGAAAAAAGAGGTGACTCTATGAGTAGTAACTCAAATACGAGAACCAATCGCCGCTCAAATGGTAATGGTTCTACACCGAAGAAAACAAATCCTAAGCGTCTATTTTGGATTTGTACACTTCTCTTTATACTCATCGTAGCCGGTGGTGGCTGTGGTTTCATAAGTGCCACATTATCAAATCTACCGGATGTATCCAATGTACGCCCTTCTGCATCGTCTCAGATTTATGACGTGCATGGCAATCTCATTACTACGGTTCACTCCACAGAAAATAGATTACCAGTACCTCTAAAGGATGTACCAAAAGATTTACAGAATGCCTTTGTAGCTACAGAAGATTCTCGGTTCTATACGCATCATGGTATTGACCCAATTGGTATTTTACGTGCCGTATGGGTAAACATTGTACATAGCGGCGTATCTGAAGGTGGTTCCACAATTACTCAACAGTTAGCTCGTAATGCATTCTTATCTCAAGATAGAACATTAAAACGTAAAATTTCCGAAGCTTTATTAGCCCTTAAAATTGAACAACATTACACCAAGGATGAAATCCTTGAAATGTATATGAACCAAATCTACTTTGGTCAAGGGGCTTACGGTGTACAATCTGCATCTCATGTATATTTTGGTAAGGATGCTAGTGAGTTAACACTTGCACAAGCGGCTCTCATTGCTGGTTTACCACAAAGCCCTAACTATTACTCCCCATTTAATGATTTGGAGGCTAGTAAAAAACGTCAAGCCGTCGTATTGGGCCAAATGGTAAAATATGGTTATATTACACAAGAGCAAGCTGACGAAGCTCGCCAAGCAGATTTAGGTTTGATAGCTAAACAAGAACAAGCTCATGAGAAATCTAATGCATCTTACTTCATTAACTATGTTATTTCTCAAATTTCTGAAAAGTACGGCGATGATGCCATCTATAAAGATGGATTAAAAATCTATACTACTCTCGATATGGATGCACAAAATGCTGCAGTTGCAGCAATGCAAAACTTGCCTAATTACTACACTGATAAAAATGGATTATCTCAACCACAAGGTGCTATAGTAGCTATGAACCCTCACAATGGTTACATTGTAGCCATGGTCGGTGGTCGCGGTGACGACGCTTTCAACCGCGCTACACAAGCAGAACGTCAACCTGGTTCCACTATGAAACCTTTCGTTTACTTAGCAGCTATTCAATCAGGTAAAACTCCTGGTTCTATAGTTGAGGACAGTCCTGTTACTTTCGGTAATTGGAGTCCTAAAAACTATGAAAACGACTACGAAGGTAATATTACATACCGCTACGCATTACAACATTCTCGCAACGTAGCAGCTGTAAAAGTTGCCGATGAAGTAGGTATGACTAAAGTTATTAATCTTGCTAAAGAAATGGGTATCTCTACTCTAACTGATCAAGATTACAACTTATCGACAGCACTTGGCGGTTTAACTCATGGTGTTACACCTCTTGATATGGTACAGGCTTACGGTGTACTTGCTAATGGCGGTATCAAGGTTCAACCTACAGCCATCCTTAAAATTGTAGATCGCAATGGCCAAGTTGTAGAAGAAAACTCTATCCAAGAAAAACGCGTTATTGATGAAAAAGATGCGGCCATCATGACTAATATGCTAGAATCTGTTATAAATGGCGGTACTGGCGGTAATGCAGCCATCGGTCGTCCTGCAGCAGGTAAAACAGGTACTACTGATGATTCCAAAGATGCTTGGTTCATAGGTTACACTCCAGATTTAGTAGCTGCTGTTTGGATTGGTGATGACTACGGCACCGAAACATTACACGGTATTACAGGTGGTAGTACACCTGCTGTTATGTGGGGTCAATTCATGGCCAATGCTCTTGCCAATACTCCAGCATCTGACTTCCCTGTCCCAGCTAGCGCACAATCAGCAATCTCTGAAGGTTACGTCAATCCTGCAAAGGCACAACCTAAAAAAGAAGGTAAAAAGGACGAAAAAGCAGATAAGAAAGACGATACAGGCAAAACAACAGATGAAAAAATAAAAAGTAATGACAAGCCTCAAAAAGAAGAGGTTACAGAACAAAAATCAAATTCATCGAAAAATAAAAAGTCTAAAAAGGAACGCTAATTCAACAGTAGTTTCTAAAAGGGCGGAACTCAGTGTTCCGCCCTTTCTTTTATACATATTTACTATCCAAATATTATCTATACAAAAAGGTAGCAAGCCCTAGGAGCTTACTACCTTTTTATTTCCATATACAATATTTTGAAAATTATATTTTTATTTAAGAACTACATTCGTAGCCCCTGCACCACCTTCATCATAACCGGCTGTTTCAAAGTGCGCTACATGAGGCAAGGTACGTAAATATTGGTGAACGCCTTCACGTAATGCACCTGTACCTTTACCATGAATAATACGCACTTGATTAACACCACCAAGCAAAGCTTGGTCAATAAATCTACCTACAGTAACGGTCGCTTCATCTACTGTTTGGCCAAGAATATTGATTTCAGTACGAACCTCTTTTTGACGTTGTACGGCGGAGCCACCCATACGTTTTCTTGTTTTAGGCATGGCTACTTTTTGTTCACGAGCTAGTTTATTGCCTTCTTCACGTGTAGTTGATTGTAATTCGCTAACCTTAACGGTAGCTGTTAGTCCATTAATATCGACATTTACACGGTTACCATTGATAGATAACACAGTACCCAACGAACGCAAGGACGTAACATAAACAGCCTGGCCAACCTTAATAGCATCTGCGGTTAACGACTTACGATCATCATCCACTGGAGCTTCTGGTACATGAACACTAGAAATCCCCTTACGTGCTGCATTAATAGCCGATTGACGCCTATCCTTATTTGTTTCAGAGAATTGCGCTTTCAATTGTTTGATAATCGCTTCCCCTTCAACGCGTAAACTACGTTTCATGGATTCTGCATCGGCCTGAGCTTTGGCTAAGATTTGTTTACGTTTTTCATTAAACTGTTTCTTTTCCTTCTCTAATTGGCCACGCATACGACGTGTTTCATCAAGTTCTTTCTTTAACGCTCTTTCACGTTCAGAGGCTTTACGGAGTTGTTCGTTTAAGTCGGAAAGAACTTCTTCCATTTCATGACTACCAAATTGAGATTTATACTCTGTTGCGCGTTCTACAATGTCCTTTGGTAAGCCTAAACGTGCAGCAATGCTTAACGCATGGCTACTGCCGGCTACGCCGATATGGAGCCGATATGTAGGTTTTAAGGTGCGCTCATCAAACTCTACGTGACCATTTTCAATACCTTTCGTATGGTAAGCATAATTTTTAAGCTCATTATAATGGGTACTTACCATCATAAGGGCACCTTTTTTACGGAAGAACTCAAGAATAGATACAGCTAATGCGCTACCTTCTTCTGGATCAGTACCAGACCCAAGTTCATCCAGTAAAACCAAGTCGTTAGGACCACAATGTTTGATGATGGAAATAACTTGTGTCATATGAGCAGAGAACGTACTAAGGCTGGCCTCAATACTTTGCTCGTCTCCAATATCGGCAAAGATATTATGGAATACTGGTAACATAGAACCGTGATCAGCAGGGATAAATAGGCCACATTGATTCATCAAGCTCAACAGGCCCAATGTTTTAAGGGAAACTGTTTTACCACCTGTGTTAGAACCAGTAATTAGTAAAATACGGTACGATGTACCTAATTGAATATTTGTAGGCACTACCATATTTGGTGGAATTAATGGGTGACGAGCTCTCATGAGATTAACTGTTCTGTCAGTACTTAAGATTGCCGGTACCCCCTTGTAAGAAATAGCAAGACTTGCCTTACCATATACAAATTCGATATGGGATACCTTTTCACAAGCATCCATCAAATCATTGCTATGTTGTTTGACAAGGGCCGATAATTCGCGGTAAATACGCAATACCTCTTGCTCTTCACCAATTAATGCCTCTTGTAATTCATTATTTAGATTCACCAAGCGCATCGGTTCAATATATAAGGTTTGACCCGTTGCAGAACGGTCGTGAATGAGACCATCAAAGTATTGGCGATACTCCTGTTTTACAGGAATTACGTAACGATTGTTACGCTGCGTAATGATGGTTTCTTGGAAATACTTTTGATTATCTTTATCATGCAGGATAGCTTGAATATCATTTTTAATCTTTTCACGAGTTTTAATAATCGTATTTCTAAGGCTCGCCAATTTAGGAGACGCGGTATCAAGCAATTCCCCCTTTTCATCAAAGACGCGTTTAAAACGATTTTCAATGCGATCTGTATTTGGCATATCCTGTACCCATAGGGATAGCAATGGATAATCCATATATTTCGTTCTAAAGAACTTTGTCATGCGCTTATAAGCACCAATGGTCAAATAAATGTCCCACAAGGCTTCACGTGTAAGAACAAAGTCTTTGCGACTCTTCTTGCAAGATTCACGAATATCGCGTGTACCGCCTAACGGCTGTTTTACCTCTGTTTGCAAAGAACGCATGGCTTCTGCCGTCTCATCAAGGTTCTCTTGAATAGCTTTAGCATCCGTCATTGGCTCAATATTCATAGCCAATTCTTTAGCGATAGTAGAACTACAATGCTGTTGTAATTGTTCTTTTATATGGTGAAAGTCTAATACATCTTCGTTAAACAATGTACTACCTCTTTTATAAAATACCTCTAAAATAGTGGCCCCTTGTAATAGGTGTATCATCTTTACCTATACTCTTAGGCGGAGCCTCTTTTGTTCCATTTTGAATGGATACATAATCTGCTACAATGTTACGCAATCGATGTGGATCCATATGACGCCCATCGATGCGCAAGATATGTAGACCTTTACGATGTAACTCAGGCACGTAAGCACGCATATCTATTTCATGGCTGTTCATAATGTGCATACGGCAATATGGATCAGTACGAAGTGGGAACACTTCCCCTTTGCGGTCCTTTAATGCGTAATCTTCTATTACGCACGGCATAGGACAATTTTCCTTTTTACCAGTACCAACAAAGCTAGCGATGGCACAATACTCAGAAATCATCATTTCTGTATAACCGTGTACCATTACCTCTAATGGCAAATGAGTAGATTTTTGTAAATTTACTAGTTGCGCCAAGGTCAACTCTAAGGATGGTGCTATGCTACTCAAATTGAAGTCATCCCATACTTGTAATGCAGAGCTATTAAATATGTTGAGACCTGTATCAGCTTCAATAGCACCTGTATACCCTAAATCGCGAAGCCACAGTAATGCTTGTGGTACATGAATAGAAATGCTATCTGGTTTAGACTCAACTATGGCCTTAAGCGTATTCATGTACGCGTCTACCTCATCATCTTTAACGACGCGAGGCGTAGCAAATACACAGAGTACATTATAATCTTTACAAAGTTTGGCTACCTGCTCGTAGATGCTAATTTCATAAGGCTTACGTTGCAAACGGTCACCACCGAAGATAATCTTCTTAGCGCCCCCTTCGATCGCTGCTTTTACACCATCGAGTTCATCAACGCGAGCACTCACCATAAGCTCTGTGTATTGAACCTTACTTTTAGCTACTAACGATGACATATTTTTGGGTTCTACAGCATGTTCTGCCCAAGCTGCTTCATGGTCTGTAATCAACAAGTTTTCTAGCGCCTCTACAGCATCACGACGCAATGCATTTAAAACACTAGCGGGCCACATGTACGGTCCATCAGGAATAGACATAGAGCCTAGTGTAAATAATGTATTCCCTAATCTACCTACTTGATCTCTAACCTTCTCTAATGTAGTCGGTTTATTGTTAGCATAAACAGGTTCAAACTCGTTAGATATAGTCACAGTACGACCATCATTTAATACAAAGGTTAGTTCTGTATAAGGTATTTCTCGTTCAGTATTAATAGATAAATAACCATGTACCTCTAATTTAGCGGTAAAGTCTTGTAGTCCCCGTTGCTTTTTAGCTTTAGGGCCTGATGCAAGGAATACTTGCCCCGCAGCAAAGCCTTCATCCGGTTTACCTACAATATGCTTTTCATCCACTAGAGACCAGTTCTGATCGATTTGATAATACGTAATACTACCAGAACTTTGCATGACCTTTAAGAGTGATCCTTTTTCAATCGGTTCTGTTAGGAATAAATGAACTTGACCCTTTTTGACCTCAGCTTTGCCAATCAATTTCCCTTGATTATTTGGGGCCACCACGGTCATCATTGATTTTCCTACATGGTCTGTTAAATAATCCGTAGAAAATCCACGATTAAATCCAGAAGCTAATGCATCGGCATCAGTAGAATCTATATGAGCCGTATCTAAAATATGACGATAGGTTCCAATAACTTGACGCACGTAGGAAACCTTTTTCATACGCCCTTCTACCTTAAAGGACGTAACACCGGCCGCCACAAGTTCATTCATATATTCACTATAGTTAAGATCCTTTGGACTTAATAGATAGGCTTCGTGTTTTGGCAACAAGCTAGTACCTGAAGAATCCAATAGCTCATAAGGCAACCGACAAGGCTGTGCACAAGCACCACGGTTACCACTGCGACCACCGATGAAAGAACTCATTAAGCATTGACCAGAATAACATACGCACAACGCACCGTGTACAAAGACTTCGATTTCAGCTGTACAGTTCTTGCAAATATGTTCAATTTCAGCGAGGCTTAATTCACGAGCTAAAACGACACGTGTAAAACCGAGACTTTCATAAAAACGAACCGCATCGAGCGTAGCTGCAGTCATTTGTGTACTGCCATGTAAGTGTAATTTAGGAGCCACTCGCTGCGCCAATTTAGCCACTGCTAAATCTTGAACGATGATAGCATCCACGCCGATGCGCTCTAAGTCCTTTAAATATGCCTCAAGAGCAGATAATTCGGAGTCACCTATGAGAATATTTACCGTTACATATACAGACACATCTAGAATATGGGCCAAGCGAATAGCCTCGGTTAATTCCTCAATTCCAAAGTTTGCTGCATGAGCTCGGGCATTAAAACCTTTGCCACCAAGATAAATGGCATCTGCTCCAGATTCTAAAGCGGCTATAAAGTTTTCCATCGTACCGGCAGGAGCCAATAATTCCATGGACAGTCCTTTCTACCTAACTAAAGGCATAACTATAGTACTAAAAGGGTTTACCATACGGTAAACCCTTTCAATATACTGCTTAAAATTAACGTAATCTGCAGTTAATTTCTGCTAATACATCAATAATAGCTTGAATATTACCGTCAATATCCTCATCATTCAACGTACCTTCCATAGAGCGGAATTGTAAGTTGTATGCGAGACTGCGGTAACCTGCTTCGATATGTTCACCTTCATAAACATCAAAGATAGATGCACTTTCTAAATATTCTCCACCATGTTCTTTAATGATAGATAAAATTTCACCACTGAATACGGACACAGGTGCAACGATGGCAAGGTCACGGCTAGTGCCTGGGAATTTACTGAAGGATGTATAACGGAACGGTGGAATCGTTAAGGATAATACGGCTTCCAAATCGATTTCAAACATATATACTTTACCAGGCAAATTAAAGTTTTTGCTCACTTGTGGATGTAATTCACCATATTGAGCAATGATTTTACCATCGACTACATATTGAGCGCTTACACCTGGGTGGAAGTATGGCTCAGTACCACGATTTATTTCATAGCTTGTAACGCCTAGCTCAGCTAACAACGCATCTACAATACCCTTTACATCATAGAAATCTGTAGTACGTTCTGCTTGATTCCAACCAGCTTGGTTTGCCTTCCCCATCAAAATACCACAAGCCATAGGGCGTTCATAAGGTACTTCTGTTAAAGGTAAATCTTTTGGTTCATACACATTAGCCGTTTCAAATAACCAAAGATCCTTATTTTGTTGTGCAATATTGCGTTTTGCAGCTTCAATAACAGCTGGTACCAATGTAGTGCGCATATAAGGGAATTCTTCGGAAATAGGGTTCAAGATTGGAATGGCTGTATAACGGCTATCCCCTTCAGGAAGCATCATATTGGAAAGACCATCTTTATGCATGAAGCTAAATGTAATGATTTGAGTCATACCCAATTTAGCTAATGCATGAGTTACCTCTTTAGTAAGCGCTTTCTTAGGTGTCATACCACCAGAGGACAATACCGCAACAGGGATTGTAGGCGCAATATTATCGTAGTTGTAGATACGAGCCACTTCTTCGGCGATATCAGGCATCACTGTTACGTCACCACGCCATGTTGGAACGAGGGCAGACAATTTGTCTCCGTCTTCGGTTACAACGAACTCAAGGGCTGTCAAAATACGAACCATTTCGTCTTTTTCAATGTTTGTACCCAAGTAATCATTGATTTTTGCTGCTGTGAAAGTAACTGTATGTTGTTCTACAGGATTTTTATATACATCGATAACGCCTACATCAACTTTACAAGTAGGACAGATTTGTTGTAATAATTGCGCCGCTCTGTCGATAGCATAGGCGGTGTATTTATGATTTACACCACGTTCGAAACGACCAGATGCTTCAGAACGCATGCCGAGAGCTTTAGCAGTGCGTCGAATAGATGGACCATTAAATACAGCAGCTTCAAACATAACTGTGGTCGTTTCGTTTGTCACTTCACTATCAAAGCCACCCATGATACCTGCTACACCTACTGGACGTTCAGCATCAGCAATGATAAGCATGGAGTCATTCAATTCGCGTTCAGAACCATCAAGTGTAACAAGCACTTCACCATTTTTAGCACGTCTCGCCACTAATTTATGACCTTTTACATGATCATAATCATAGGCATGCATAGGTTGACCAAGTTCTAACATAACATAATTTGTTACGTCTACTACATTATTAATAGGACGAATGCCGCTATTACGTAAACGGTTTTGCATCCACAATGGGGATGGCTCAACCTTAACATCAGTTACTACACGAGCTGTAAAACGCGTACAAAGGTCATCAGCTTCGATAGATACAGATGCTTTGCCTTCAATGGATTCGCCATTCTCGTTAACCATAATAACAGGGAATAAAGCTTTTTGATTTGTCATGACTCCAAATTCACGGGACAAACCAACCATTGAGAAGCAATCAGCTCTGTTAGCGGTGAGTTCAAATTCATATACTGTATCATTTAAGCCTAAAACATCTTTTACATCAAGACCAATTGGTGTTCCTTCAGGGAAAATGTAAATTCCTTGAGCTTCTTCTGGCAATACTAAGTCGCTAGAGATACCAAATTCTGCAACGGAACAGAACATGCCTTCAGAAACAACGCCACGCAATTTACCTTTTTTAATTTCTGTACCATCTGCTAAACGAGATTTATGATACGCTACAGGCACGATTTGACCTACTGCAACATTAGTAGCAGCCGTTACGATTTGTTTTGTAACAGGTTCGCCTTCTTCTGTAAGGCATTCAACTTGGCATACTTGTAATTTATCTGCATCTGGATGTTTTGTAATCTCCACGATTTTACCAGTATAAATTTTCTTAATGCCATTATCCATAGCAATGACATCTTCTACAGGAATACCAGCTTGTGTTAATTCATCGGCCAATTCTTGAGCAGGACGATTCATATCCACAGGCACGTATTCGTTCATCCACTGTAAACTTGCTTTCATGAGTTCCTCCTAAAATTGTTCCAAGAATCGTACATCATCTTCAAAGAATAGACGTAAATCGTTAATGCCATATAAAAGCATAGCAATACGTTCTACGCCCATGCCAAAGGCGAAGCCTTTAACCTTTTCAGGATCGTACCCATTAATACGCAATACATCGGGATGAACCATACCACAGCCCAAAATTTCAAGCCAGCCTGTATGAGAACATACGCGGCAACCTTCACCACCACACATTACACAAGAAATATCTACCTCTGCAGATGGTTCTGTGAATGGGAAGAAGCTTGTACGGAAACGTACCTTTGTGTCATCACCATACATGTGACGTAAGAAGGACTCTAATGTGCCTTTTAAGTCAGCAAATGTAATATGCTCATCGATGATGAGGCCTTCCACTTGATGGAATACAGGGGAATGAGTCGCATCATAGTCCCAACGGTAAACCTTACCAGGCGCAATCATACGGATTGGGCTATTAGGTTCATGACGTTGCATTGTACGAGCTTGTACTGGAGATGTATGCGTGCGCAATAAGAAGTTTTCTGTAATATAGAAGGAATCTTGCATATCACGTGCAGGATGATCTTTAGGCAAGTTTAAGCATTCAAAGTTATAGTAATCTTGCTCTACTTCTGGACCTTCTTCAACGGTATACCCCATTTTCATGAAGAAGTCTTCAATCATTTCATTAACCTTTGTTAATGGATGGATATGACCAGCTTTTTGTGCACGGCCAGGCAATGTAATATCGATGCGCTCTTTTTCTAAACGAGCATTTAACTCTGCAGTTTCCATACGAGCTTTAACTGTATCAATTTCAGCCTCTAACGCTTCACGAATAGCATTAACGAGGGCGCCAGCCTTCGGACGTTCTTCTGGAGATAATTTACCAAGACCTTTTAGTAAAGCCGTTACCTCGCCTTTTTTACCTAAATATTTAACACGTATATCTTGCAACGCTTGTTGATCAGCAGCGTCTTTGATGGCATCAAGGGCTTCTGCCTTAATACGTTGTAATTCTTGTTCCATTCAAGCATCCTCCTATTTGTAAAAGTCTAACTTATATTATACCAAATCAGGGTTGTCTTCTTCAATAAAACGCCATGGTAAATCAGGTAATGGCTTCTCTTCTAGTACAAAAAATGTACCCCGTGCCAAGTGAACAAGTTCACCTAATTCATTATAAATACGAGCGGTAGCAACCATAGTAGTTTTACCATTGTGCTCTACATTGGCTACACCACGCAATACAGCACCGCCTTTAACAGCTTTCACATAGTTACCATTAAGATCAATGGTGCTAACAGATTTTCCCAATGTAAAACAAGCAGTCCCCATCACACTATCTGCTAAGCCAATACATACGGCACCATGCAAATCCCCTCTAAAATTGCAGTAATCTGTTTCATTTGTTTGCAATGTCATTTCCGCATGACCTGGTTCCACTGCTGTAATCTCAGAATCTTTCACCCAAGAAAATGGGTTTTGATCTCGTAATTCGTTGAAATATTCTAACAATGTTGTAGCCATAAGGTTCTCCATTCTATATACATACCCATAGATTAACTAATCTAAATACTAATTCTATTACATTACCTGTATGAAAATCTTTATAGTTATATGTCAAAATTCAATACAAACATATAAAAATGGTGCGTTACATCATACATATTGTATCATGCAACGCACCATATGCGAATAACTCTATCTAATTATATGGTATGTTCTTAAGAAAACACATTTATAAATTCAAAACTATTCATAATGCAATGCATCGATTGGATTGAGCTTAGCCGCTTTACGGGCTGGGTATATACCAAAAATCAAACCAATAGCCATGGAAAAGGCAAAGGACATTATGATTGTTGGAACAGATACAATTGTACTCATTCCAGATACCATTCCGATTACTTTTGAGGCTCCTATACCGAAAGCAATACCAATAAAGCCCCCCATCAAACTGATTACAACGGCTTCTATTAAGAATTGCGTAACAATTACGCTATACGTAGCCCCCAAAGCTTTACGCACACCAATTTCTCGAGTCCGTTCCGTTACAGATACAAGCATGATGTTCATAATACCAATGCCACCTACAACTAGAGAAATCGCAGCAACAGCCCCCAGGAATAACGTAAATGTTCCCGTCGTCTGAGCCACTGTTTCCATAATAGATTTCATATTTTGAATATTGAAATCATCCAAATTTGTATCTTTAATATTATGACGAACACGCAACAAATTCTCTATATCTGCCTGCAAACGGTCAATGCCCCCATCATCCTTAGCCACAACATACACCCTGCGAAGATAGTCAATGCCCTCTACGCGCTCCATTGATGTTGTATATGGAATTAACACCGTATCGTCTTGGTCATTACCCATGGTTCCGTTCCCTTTACTTTTGAGAACACCAATGACACGGAATGGAATATTTTTAACACGGATTTCCTTGCCTACAGGATCTTCATCAGTAAACAAATTTTTTACTACCGTTTGTCCCACAACCGCTACACGTTCTCGGTTCTGAACATTTTTATCGGAGAAAAATCGACCAGATGTCATAGTCCAATTATTTACGTCCTGAAAGTTAGAATTAACCCCCGCAACAGATGTAGTCCAGTTTTTATTTTGATAAATCACCACATAAGAGCCATTTGTCATAGGACTGGCGGCTTTTACACCTTCTAACTTAGCAATAGCTTCATAGTCAGATATTTTCAACGATTTCATGGACCCCTGAGAAGATCTAGCACCTGGCGTCCGCGGCGCCCCTGGCAGAACTACCAACAAGTTAGAGCCTAAGCTAGAAATAGAATCCTCAATATCTTGCTTCACCCCATTACCGATAGATACCAAGGCAATAACAGCTGCTACACCGATAATGATACCTAACATGGTCAAAAGGGAGCGCAATTTATTAGCAATCAAGGAAGCCCATGCCATTAGAAAACTTTCTTTATACATTAGGCACCTCCTTTATAGGAGTCATATTAGAATTGATCGAATCCTCTACGATTATCCCATCTTTCAAGACTACATTACGACTCGCGTACGTAGCAATATCCGGTTCATGTGTAACTAGAAGAATCGTACGGCCTTCATCATGAAGGCCTCGAAAGATGTTCATAACGTCAATGGTTGACTTGGAGTCAAGATTCCCTGTCGGTTCATCAGCCATGATAATAGCAGGATTATTTGCCAATGCACGAGCAATCGCCACGCGTTGACGTTGCCCACCAGACAACTCGGATGGCAAATGGTCCATACGCTCGCCCAAGCCGACAGACTGTAATAATTGAGTGGCCCGTTCAATGCGCATCTTTTTATTTACACCGGCATAAATCATAGGAAGCGCTACATTTTCTAGGGCTGTCAATTTTGTCAACAAATTAAAGCTTTGAAATACAAAACCTATCTGTTTGTTACGTACATACGCAAGTTCATCATCAGATAAGGTAGCAACCTCGTCTCCATTGAGTCGATAAGAACCAGTTGTAGGTCGGTCCAAACATCCGAGAATATTCATAAAGGTTGATTTACCAGATCCAGATGGCCCCATAATGGATACAAATTCACCCTTATTGACAACTAAATCAATGCCATGCAGAACAGGTACTGATAATTTGCCATTCACATAGGTTTTTGTAATCCCTTGTATGTCAATTACTGTTTGGTTCATAAGCACCTACCCTTAGAATGGTCCAGCTACATTATTCTTTGGTGCATTCACATCACCGCTTACGATAATTTCATCACCTTCAGATAAACCTTTTAGGATTTGAACATTAGTATCCCCAGTTACACCTGTAGAAACAGCGGTACGTACTGGTTGACCATCTTTTATTACATATACATACTCACCTTGTTTATCCGTACGTACAGCAGTAAGAGGAACTACCAATGTATTTTTAATATCTTCACCAAAGATTGTGGCACGAGCTGTCATAGATGGTAAGAAATTACCTGAAATATTTTCAGGAATTTGAACTTTAACCGTATAGTACACTACACTTGTACTTGTAGTGCCCATATTACCCTTTGTACCTTTTGCAATTTCAGAAACGTAACCTGTGAAAGTTTCACCTGGCTTAGAATCTACAGTAAACTCTACCTTAGCACCTTGTTTAATATTGCCAATATCAGTTTCGTCTACAGTAAGATAAATCTCTAAATTTTTTAAATCTGCAATGGTAGCAATGATCATTTGTGTGGAAATACCAGTACTAATAGTTTGACCGGCTTTTAGCGGTGTACCAACAACAGTACCAGACATTGGAGCTGTAATAGTAGCATCACTTAAATCTGCGGCCGCACGTTCATAAGTAGATTTAGCACGTTCATAAGTTGTTACAGAATCATCATATGTTTGTTGTGCAATAGCATCTTGAGCCGCCAAGGATTTATAACGATTCATATCAAGTTCTGCTTTGGCTAACGCCGCACGAGCATCATCAACAGATGCTTGTAATTGACGTGTATCAATATAAGCAATAACTTGACCGGCCGTAACTTGATCATTCTCTTTAACTAAAACTTTTTCAAGTTTACCAGCAACATTTGTAGAAACATCTACATAATTTACAGGGTTAATAGTACCTGTGGCACTGATACTAGTTTTTACATCACCCTTTTCAACCTTGCCAGTAGTGTATAACGTTTGTGCTTGATTTGCATTTAGACTATCCATGTAGTAATATGTGCCGCCACCAAGAACACAAAGAACAACAGCACCTGTTACTATACGTTTACGATGCTTTTGTAAGAACTCTTTCATTATGATCTCCTTTTTTTAAGATGAAGATATATTAAAAAGACATTTATTCTATATCAACACATATAGTATTTTTAAATTATACAGCACCAATTGCTTTTACGCAATATAATTTCATTAATGAATAAATTATGATATATAAAAAATGGCCCTTACGGGCCATTAACTACTCAATATTGACAATAATCTATAATCCTTCTCATCGATTGGAAATTCAAGACGTTCTGCCTCTTCATAAGATAGCGCACGGATATGACCATCTATATAACCTACTAATCGGTTAGCGACACCACTCATCAATAAATTAATACAGACTTCACTCATGCGAGCCGCTAAAATAGCATCAAATGCCGATGGACCACCGCCACGTTGTAAGTAGCCTAACACAGTTAGGCTAGGATCAAATTCTGTATGCTCCTTGATAAAAGCTTTCACCTCACCGCTGTTATAGGCACCTTCTGCAACGAGAATAACACTATATTCTTTACCCCGAATTTGTGTTTCCTTTAAATGACGACAAACCGCATGTAAAGGCATGGGATTTTCAGGAACCAAAACTATTTCTGCCCCACAAGCTAGGCCTGCCTTTAATGCAATATGTCCAGCTTTGCGCCCCATAACCTCCACAATAGCTACACGTTCATGGGAGTTTGATGTATCACGAATACGCCCAACCGCATCAACTACCGTATTAAGAGCCGTATCATAGCCTATCGTATATTGTGTGCCACCCATGTCATTATCAATCGTACATGGAATGGTCATAGTAGACATACCAAGTTTAGATAAACTTGCAGCACCACGCATGGAGCCATCACCACCGATAACGACTAGATGGTCGATGTCATAAGCTTTCAAAATATCATAAGCTTTGCGTTGAATTTCTTCATTTTGAAATTCTGGAAAACGAGCCGTTTTCAGCATCGTACCACCTTGTGTTATGATGCCACCAACATCTCGATTCGATAAGGGAAATATCTTTTCCTCAATGATACCTAAATAGCCACGTTCAATACCAAATACTTCAAAACCTTCATGTATAGCTTTTCTAGTTAGCGCTCTTATGGCGGCGTTCATTCCTGGTGCGTCTCCGCCGCTTGTTAATATTGCGATTCTTCTCATATCCATTACCCCCTTGTGGTGTACGTTGTTTGGATATACTATGTGCTTTACCTTTTTTATTCGTTTGATTAGAAGTCTTTTGTTTATACCTCTTATCATAACGAATTTTATTAGACATTGCTCTTTTTGATACTGCTTCAGAAATCTCTTTTTTCCTACTTTGTTGATTATTAAATTGTATATCTTCAGATGCTTCTTTAGCATCTACATCGTTTGTATCATTGGGTTGACGTCTTGCTTTAAATTGCACATCTGAGGCATCTAATTCATCCTCAATACGCTGTATAAAATCATAGGTCCGGCCATTTGTTGTATCTAGTACAAAATCGCACTGCTTATACACGGGCTTCCACGATTGTATCATAGCATGTACAAAGGCATTCACATTACTATAGTCCATGGTAGGCCGTTTCCCAACACGGCGATTCACACGACTGACAATACGGAATTGTGCAGCTCGGATACCAATAATATAGGAATATTTTTTTAATACCTTTAAGGTGCGATGTTCAATAGGAAAATTCCCACCCACAGAAATCACTGCTTCATGGTATAAGCAAACCTTTTTTAGTACATCCATTTCGGCGCGGCGGAATGCTTTTTCTCCTATCTTTTTAAAAATCTCAGCAATGGGCAACCCAAAACGACTTTCTAATACGCGATCGGTATCTACAAATTGCCAACCCTTGCGTTCTGCAAGGTTCCGTCCAAAGTGACTTTTGCCACTTCCCATAGAACCGATGAGCATAATATTCCGTTTTATTATCATCTATTATGTGCCCCTTATCATTACATATCCTTCATTGTACTATAAAATGGTCCAAAAACAAAGACAGACTATAGACATAAAATCTATAATCTGTCTCTATACAGTACACCCGATTTTCATTAAGGTTTTATAATCGATTTAATTGCACAATGCACATAAACTACATTACCTTTACGTTCTATATCTTCTATTTCTATACGGCGTGAAGGATCCTTTTCTTCAACAGTATTTATCCAGTTAATCATACGCTCTGTACTACCTAATACTGTTAATTCTAGTATACCTTCATGCTCATCAGTACTGACAATCATTAATGGTTCTCCTTGCAAGGAATCAAAAATATTTGTATTAGAACTCGTATTAGATGTCTTGTTCCGTGTAAAAGATTCTAATAGTTTTGCTTCATTAGACACTATATAATCTGACTCAGCATTCATTTGTATATTATAATTATCTTGTTGATTTTTTAAGCTATTATTTTTGTCTTCAAAATAAATATGCCCATACATAGAAAGGCTAATGAGCATCCCCCACAACACTAGGCCCGTTAATATTCTCTCGACCTGATACGTTGTGCTCTCTTTTAGATCCGTCCATATGGAATGTATAAACACCTTTATCTGCTTTAACTGTTCCATGACACTCCATCCCTAGTAATTTTTGTTGGAGAATAGCAATAAATTTACGACACATTTCGTCACTCGTACCTATACCATCTATACTGATACGCCCATCCTTAATGCTAAGATGCTGTAGACTAATATGTTCTGACATAGCGGCATCAAGAATATAAAGGACCATTGTATTGGGTAATATATCTGTTTGATTCTTAAGGATTTTATTCTTTATTATTTTATTTCTTATTTCCATTAATTCACCATATTGTTGATGTATTTCTTGATACTGAGCATTTGCTTGCAATCGCACAAAGTCTATCTTTCGATTTTCATAGCTACGATAGCTTGACCAACAACTATATATAGTAACAAGCCCTACTATAATGTATATAAGACTTATCCCATAAAGAAGGTATCGATAGGTATGCCATAAACTATGCCATCGTAACGAGCGAGGCATTAAATTAATACATCTGTCCTTACCAGCCCAATCCAATCCATTTAAGCCCCCTTGCTGCCATACCGATAGCCATGTCCCAATCTAATTGTCCTTGCTTGCAACGATTACGACCACGACCTAAAAATAATAATGGAATATATTCAGTTTCTCCATACATGGAAATTATACCTTCCATATCTGTCCGTTCTTCATTTGTTATAGATTCTAACCCATACATCCGAATTCCCTGTATCTCATCTATACCAAAGTCTTGTAATCTCACTTCTAACTTATCCATAGCTTCAGCTACATCGCTACTAGTAATAGGTACAATACACTCTTGAATGCATATATCATTCCACCAAAGCCATAAATGCATGGCGCCTTCTTCCACAACACCTGTTACAGTACCGCTGCGCCGCATCAAGCAATAACAAATAGGAATGGGCCAAAAATCAATAACATCAACGGGTGCATAAGTATCTCGTATACCTTGCTTCAAAAGCTCTAGTGAATGCCGATCTACAGCCACCATAAACATATGATAATTGTGTCGTGGATATTCCCGGCGACAAGCATCCATTTGGAAACTATCCCCCTCAAAACTAAAGTAGTCCTCTATATTCCACTTTATAAACTCCTTCATATCAAAATCATGAGGATCATAAGGTGCTACATGCATTTGTGTATCAATATTAGCAACAATACTATAAGCCCCTTCATCTAAATCATACGTTTCTATAAATTTTGTAACGTCTTCATCAATAGGTCCTGTACGCTTCATTTCTAACGCATCAGTAATGACCATTGTTTTATTTTCTATATGAGCGGTAACACATACAATATGTTCATCAGTTATACATACTCCAGAATGTATTCTCTTTTTTCGTTTCATAGAATCACCTCAATAAGGTTTTACCTTTATAACATGCATATGTTTTTCTTTATCTACGGTCACATACATATGTACACGACTCACGATTTCACTATTTTTCAATTTTCCATAACTCATAATATGTCGCGGATTATCTGTTGATTGGTCTGCTTCAATAGTAATCTCTACATTTTCATCATCTATCACAACTAATTTATTTTGAAAGTCCCATACATTTCCTAATTTACAATAGCCCACAAACCAATGAACACCTTTCTGTGCCGCATAATGAGCCTCTTCCAAATGCAATTCGTCTACCACATTACTTTCACATATTTGTCCTATACGCAGCCCCATAAAAGCTAATAATAATAAAAAGGACATTGTAAGTATCGCTATATATGTAATAAAGCCCGCGTTATGGGCTCCTACGTTCATAACCTGTCTCCTCTTTACTTGTATACCAATCATAAATAGTACTCTGTCCAATAGAGACCTCATATATGGATAATCCTCCATAACCACTTGTGTATTTTCTATCATTAACAAAACGATTATTAATATACCAACGTAAATACACGGTCCCATTAGTATCTACACTAAAAGGGTATTCTTGGGTATAGCCCACATTTCTTTTATCTGTAGTTCCTACAATTCGACTACCACTGACAGGTTGCAAGCTACCATCCGTTAATTTTCTGTATAATGCATGACGTTGTACAGTTAAGGTTGTGCGCTTTGTATCGTGAATATATAAACTTGTATTACGATCTTCTACAGTAACCTTCACAGGATTCCATATCATATGAGCCACAACCATACGCCGTGTATATCGACCATCCTCCATCATAGCTACACTATCAAGTAATTTAGCATCCCACATAACTGCATAGAATACGATACCTAACAATAAGGTAAGGACTATGATAGAAATCATCATACTAATAAGCGTAGAATACAAAATAAAACCCATATCATTTCTATTTTTATTTCTATCTGTTATGGGATTCTGCTTGTATTCTTTATTCTTCCCAATTACCGTTTCTATATCCTCGCCCTTCAATGTATCCCCTCCAAATCAACTGATAGAGAATAGACAACAGATTGATTGTCGATGGCATCTACTGTTAATCGTTGTAAAGATACACCTTCTATCACTACAGGCTTTATATGTATTTTATAGGTAATTTTTTCACTGGGACTCATTGTAAATTGAGAATTATATACACCAGTTTCTATTGCTCCATTCTTATAATAAGAAGCTTTAGCCACTTCTAAATACGTTATGGTATCTTGCAATATATGATCCCAATAATACGCCCTATATACCGTAAGAGTAGCCATCCAAAAAATAGATAATACAACCGGTAAAATGAACATGATTATAGCGGCTGATATTAAAGCGTCACCATACATAAATCCTTCAGTGCACTTCTTCCCATCTAATTCGCCCCGTTTGTACAGATATCCATATACGATTTTTCTCACCACTTTCACGATCTTTCAAAATAATTTCTGTCCCATCATAGGGTAAGCCCAAGGCTGAAAAAGAAATAATTGTCATAGACCGTTCATTCTCAATATTTTGCGGTAATGATATGTTTACCGTATGATGATTAACATCTTCCTCTAAGGTATAACTGTCCTTATTTAAAATAAAAAGCATTCTCCCTTTACCATTAGATTTATGCCCTAACATAGACCACAGTTGAACTTTCTTGAGCATATACGCCACCTCTTGCGTAGCACCATTTAAAGTATAACGACTAGGTGTTGTCACAATAGGTAAGGCAATAGAAATGAGCAATAAGATTAAACCAATAGTAATAATCCATTCCGCCAATAAAGATCCACTTTGACGATTTATAAGTTGCACCTTAACCATTGATAAAGCACCTCCATATAGGAACCACCATGTAAGGCACACCATCCGCCAAAGCATAGAAAGGGACCAAATGGGATATATCGATTACGATAACCGGCGAGTAAGAGATAGAGAGAACCAACACAAAAAGTTACGTAAAAGAAACATATAATTTCCCATGGAGTGAGCCATATTGCAATAGCAGAAAACCATTTAATATCGCCTATGCCAAAGCCTTTATGGCTAATCAAACGAAGTCCATATGTAATAGCACCTACGCTGATAACACTTAATAAGGTTACTAACATAGATTGATCATTTATATAGCTATATATAATGCCACCTATTACAAGAACTAATGCCCCTTCATCAGGCAATATATAGTAATACATATCGATGGTAGCACCTGCTATGATGATGAGTGAAAACACAGCATACAAAGCAATGTGAGTATAAGATATTGCTTTTGATGAAACTATAATAGGTAACAATATAGATGCTATATATACAAAAAGTCCTATTACATAATTAGTCCCTTTCATACCTTGTCCTTTCATATAACTAACGTATATAATTCATAATCTATACAAGTTAATTAAGGCTCATTAGGTGCTTTAACAACAACAGATTTTGAAGTCCCACCACTGACAACTTCATAAGTAATAGTGTATTCTTTTCCTTTTGCAGTCTTAACATGTTCAGTAAGATATCCTTCCTTATATAGATTTTCTACTGTTGGAGGTGTATCGACATTCTTATCAATCATAAAAGGGTATATCGGTTTAAAATATTTCATGTTTCAAAATACGTTGTAATAATCAAAGTTTTTCATTATGGCCATTCAAAACAAATTGCAGAAAATATTATATTTCAAAATAAATTTTTGACGATTTTTTGACGGCAAATAAAAAAAGAGGGGTACCGCTATGGTACCCCTTTTACTATTAATCTAATTCAACAAGGCGTTTCAATTCGCCGTTTACAAACCACATTTCACAACGTACGTTGTTATGATCTGTGAGTGTTGCCGTATATAAGCCGTCTTGCTTTGGCGCAATATCTTCCGCAAATTCGTGTTTTTTACCTTCAAATGTAAATGTTTTCATATAGTTTACTCCTTTTAAATAAAAACGGTGTGCCGTGAACCGCACGGCGCGGAGATAATTGGATCACCTACCATTTCGCAAATGTATATAAGGCACTGGCCCCTTTGAAATGCTTACCTTCAAAATGTGCTAAACTTTGAAAGTCGCCAGCTTGATAACCGATTGTTTCGTATACCTTCCCTGTCTCCATTACAGTAACGCCACCCATAATACGATGTACTTTATTAAGGTTAATTTTATACACATCAACCTTATTTTCATCTGTATTTTCTACAACTGCTGTTCTATCGCTTTTTTCTATTGCTTCCTTTGGAACGTTAGGCGATTTATCTTTGATAGCGTTCTTTGTAACTATTGCCGCATCATGTAGCGTTGGCGCCTGTGTATAGTACGTTACTACCGGCTGCGCCGTTTCCTTATACGCAATAACTTCCTTCGCTACTTTTGGCGATACGTTAAGCGCTTCCCCTAATTTATTAGGGTTCTTCGCCGTTGTCTGATTGATAATAACCGGTTCTTGTAGTTTCTTAGTATGTATCACGTTATAAACAAATAAGCCGGCCACTACCACTAATAACATAAGAAGTGCTACGGTGATAACGGGTGCGTATCGCCTTAATAATTGAATGATAGTATCCATAATTACCCCCTAAATAGGCCAATTCAACGCCAAATCTGCATCAAATTCTTTGCCTTCAATGTTTTCTGTAAATGTATATTGCCATAGATTAGCACCGTCATAATCACATTGGCTATTAAGTTGTGCGCACCAGATAGCGCAACCACCTAATTGACTAACGTCTAATACATTCACTAGCCAATCATAACTAGCGTATAGGCCTGTGTTTCCGTATCCAGCTTGCCACAACTTATTAATGAACACGCTGCAAATATTTGTTAATTGTTGGCCCGTTGGCATGCCACGTTCCGCCTTGTAGTCGTCCGCATCTTCCATATCGAACCATACACCCATAGGCAACTTATCAATAGTCAAGCCGGCATCGTTCAATGTATTAATTACGAATTCCGCTTCATCTGCCGCATGTTCTTCATTCATAGCGTAGGAATAGTGGTATACACCAATAGCCAAACCGGCATTAATTGCACCGTTTACGTTGTTATAGAATTCACTATCTAAATTACCTCGTCCATAACCGATGCGAATAATAGCGAAGTCAAAGCCGTTAGCCTTGACCGCTCCCCAATCCACTACGCCGTTATTTTCGCTTACATCAATACCTCGCATGTTACCCCCTATAATTTAACTTTGTTTTCAATTTTTGTTCTAATCAAATCTAAAAATTTCCCCATAGATACGTTGCCACCATCTCTTAGGTTTTCAAGAATAGATAAGAATTCGGACGAACCCAAATATAGCCATACTAGCGATACGGCAAATTGTCTTTGACCGCTCATTTCATCAAATAAAATAGCGGCTATTGTAGCCGCCACATATGTCATTACCTTACCTATGAACCCTTTTCGCATATATTTAGATGCTATGAGTTGTTTTTCAAATGCAATCGGTATGGCCCTGTATTTTTCCCACGTGGCGATTTTCTCCGGATCATATCCGAATTCATCAACCAACATTTTATATGCGATGCTTGCCCATTTTGTGAGCAAGTCTACGAATACCAATAAAATAAACACGCCCAATATTTGAACGTGTTTTAAACCAATCACCCATATAGCCAACGCAGCAACGCTGCTCAATATTGTTTTTAAGATAAAGCTACTTGTAAGAGAATTCCAACTATCAATCAAGAAATCTAACACTATTTGCATTATTACTCCTTTATAATCCCTAAGCCATATACCCCTCTTGCTACATTGGCTTTTTGAATATTTAGTTTGTCTAACTTTTCCCTCTTTGTATCGCTAGACATGGTTCCGCTATCAATAATTTTCTTCGATGCTTTATTAATAGCCTTAAATGAATTTTGTGCATTCTTCAATTTATTATATAACTTAGGGTCATAGCCTTCCGGTCTCTGCCCTGTAAGTTTTAGTTCATTATGAAGTTTTTCTTGCTCCTTAAAATCATCATAGACACGTTGCACGCTATCACTACTTTGATATGGTTTAGCAAAGAAACGGCGTATTTCCGGTAGCTTTGTTACACCTTTAGTAGGGCGTTTTTCATTCGCACCACCAATAGCATCCGTTATGTCTAAGCCTAATCGAGCAAGGTTACCACCATAACCCATAATTGTATTATCCACTTTATACGGTGATACGTTGAATGTGTCGCCAATTTTACGAGCCACCATAGATGTATTAGATCCGTACTGTAGTTTATCCGGTAATTTCTCTTGGGATTGAGGGACAATGTTTCTTTGTCTGAATTTAGAATAATTGCTCCACCATTCCCAAATCGGAGACAAAGCCGTAGGCAATACATCCGGCAATAGTGTATCAATCGTTCTGTCGCCTAAGCCTTTAAAACCGACTCCATTTCTGCCTGTTGATTTATCGTCAAAATACTGTAACATACGTTCAAATGTAGTGCCGTATAACAACCCTAATTCAAACGGCTTAGGTATTTTTATAAATTTATCACCAGCTGGAATATGGAAGAATGTATCCTTTTCCCATTGCGGTAACTCTTGATATGCGGTGTTATCTTTATTCAAATACCATAATGCGATTGTAGGTAACGTGATAAACAAAGTAGATTTAATTGTCATACCTTTCGGATCATCACGCCATGCACGCACTAATTTGTCGCCACCTTGGACAGTCGCATTAAAGAACGCTACAACTTTATTTGCAGTCTTAGTATGTGTACCGGTACGGCTGAAATCAATCGTAATATCACGGCTTGCAATAGATGCTTCGCCTAGTGATTTAGGGTTTAAATTGGTTTTTGTTAAACGGCTATATAACCCTGTATACCCTTTTCTAGCATTGCTAAATTCGCCTAAACGGGTAGCCACTTCCGTTGCTTCCGATATAGCGCGCAACACTTCTATAGGATTTCTTACAACTTTTGACAATGTGGACTTACGAGAAAATAATTCTCTTAAATGTCCGCTCAAATAGTCTCGATCAAGGCTTACCATAGCAGCATGAGCGCCACCACTTTTGACATAATCCCAATATAATTGGTCTTTCTTTAAGAAATGCGCTAACCCTTTAAATGTATCAACTACAGGTAAAAAACCATGTTTAGAGAATACACCGGCTGAAATGGTATCGCGCAAGGCGTTTGTGATAGCAAAGCCAGCAGTAACAGTAGAACCAGCACGTAACCAACTAGCCGGATACTGCAATATTTTTGTTATAAAATTGCTTGTATCCTTATTCATCATTTTCATTGCTTGCGCTAATTCTGGAGTTGTTTCATATACAACTTTTTTCCCTTTAACCCAAACAGAAAATGTATTGTCAGTAGATTTTGCTGGTCTATCACCTCTGACCTCTTCGACAATAGTTCCTATGCCCGGTTTCTTTGCTAACTTGGCAAATGTAACGCCCACGTGATTTCGTTCGATTGCATTGTAGAATTGGTATGTATTTTTTACGATACTTTCTAACGGATCAATAATATCACGTGTACTACCTTTGAACCGCTTAATAGGATTAGCTACATTAACAAACCCTTTTGAACTAGAAAAGAACCCATCCATACTCTCTGCCGAGAAATCACGGAAAAACGGAACGTAGTTAGGGTATTTATATCGCAATAAATGGTATGTTTCCGGTTTCAATATCCCATTATTCACGAGTTCAGCAAGTATATAATCTTGAAAACGGTGAATATCTTTAGCAGCACTTTTGAATGTAGGATTTTTTTCGTACTGACTAACGGCCGCTAAATCCTCTTTTAGTGTAAATGTAGCCATTTGTCCGTTACGGTGTAGGTCTAAATCATGTAGTGCTACAAGATAAGCACTAAAGTCTTTATGTTCTTTTTGAGGAATATCCTTAATGATATCCTCAAATGCACGAACCCCCTTTTCGGGTCTACCTTTTGCCAAAAACTCTTGAACCTTACCGACCCAACCACGAGCAATCCACGCTTGCATGAGCGGGTTATCTTCGAATGGGATTTTCTCGCCTGTAACACGTTCTATCTCTTCGACCATTTCACGTAATGGATTAAGTTCATCAACGGTTTTCGTATACACATCGTTAGCAACACGATTAAGCATATCTTTAATGTTCCCGTCTTTAGCATCCGTGATAATGCGTTCTGCCTTAGAAGTGCGTTCAAAGGAAATAGATCCTTTGATGCGGTCTGCACTAGATTGTTTGTGCCATTCATGAGCCAGTTTAGATAATTTATTAACAGTACCATTTAACGCCTTATCACGTTCTATAGTTTCTTTGAAGTGTTTATAGAACTCCGGAAAGTCCTGTTTGGCTTTTGCTCTGTCTGATACATAATCTTTAAAGAATTCTGCGTACCCCTCTTTACGCTTACCAGCTACATCTAAATTATCATAGCTAGTACCAAACCGCTTTTTGACTTGACCTAACAATTCAGTATCAAACTTAGGAATATTGCTAAATCCATTATGGTTATCAATGTAATGACCTAACTCATGCATCATTGTAGGGATATCACCATATGCCCCCGTACGGATTACATCGCTATTAGGATTATACCAACCCTTAGCGTTTTTAGTTCCCAATCTCCCTGTTTTTATACGCTGATTGAATAGGTTATTGATACTATCAATAATTTCACGACGACTAACGGCACGCCCCATACGTTCAACGCCTTCACTTTGTTCCGTATGTGGTGTTTCGTTACCTTTAGTGCTATATTGTAGCGGTTCCGTAGGTCTAACGCCTTTACTTTCTAAATAGCGATTTGCCATTGCTTCGTTGCCGTCAAAGGCTTTTACAACTGCATCGTGTACTTGCTCATGCGTTACATGATCTAGTAATTGGCTAGGCTGCTTAGCATATTGACTCACGCCACCTTCTGCCGGTTCCGCTTGTAACATTTTAAGTTCTTGCGTATCGGTGATTAATTCGGCAGCACGATCACGACGAACCGTTTCCATATATTCACGGTTCAAACTTTCAACCGGTACGTCTAGGCTTTCAGATAATCTTGCCTTAACCGCATCCAGTTCCGTTTTAGGAATATCCTGCTTAGTTGCTTTGTTTAAATCTTTCAAGATTTCTGTATTAGAATGAACTTTATTTTCTAATTCAGTCGATCGTGTTTCAGATGCATCATTTTTAACAACGTCTTTTAATTCGTTGACGATTGTTTCACGTGCTTTTAGTGGTAATTCATCAATCGCATTTTTCAAACTTACGTTTGGTGCATCTTCTTCATAACGAAATCTACTATTTATATCGTTTTCAATCGTCTTTTCTTGAATTCTAGGTGTTTCATTCTCTACAAAGTCAGTATTTATGCGGTCTTTAGGATGAAAATCGTTTATTTCACCTGTACGAGCCGTTTCACCTTCGCCTTGATAGTTTATACCTAAATCATCGTTTTTAACCGATTTCTTTTCGGTATTTTCAACGAAACTGTTTAAATTTGTGTGCGGTTCTTCTCCTTTTACTGCATCACGTTCTATGAACTCATCTCTAAATGGTTCTTCATGTGATACTCTGTTAGGGTCTAGGCTACTATCTTTAAATGATGTATCACGTGGCCCATTTTCGTATCTCCCATAATTGCCTTTAAATGTATCTTCCGCAATTTCTGCGCGAACATTATCACGTGCAACTGCTGGGTCTGGTCTTTCGTAATATTCACGAATGATTTTTGCCATTTCCGCCGGTGTTGCATCTGGTCTAGCACGCATTTCTTTTAATGCGGCGCTTTCGGTGTTGTGCAATTCCCATACACTGAAATCGACTTGCGTTCTCCAGTCCCACGGATCTAATCCACGATTTTCTGCGAATTTCAATAAACCATTTTCGCCGTTAAGTCTATCACCAGTAAATTGAACCAAACCACGGGAACCGTAGCCGTCGCCACTTGTAACTGTGGTGCTAAAACTACTTTCGGCGCCAATATTACCAGTCATGCCAGCCGCTTCAACGTCGCTTAACCCGTTCTGACGGTATCGGTTATAAATATCCGCTTGGATATTGCCTGTTTCGCCTTCCATTGCTCGTCCGTTCAATTCGCCTTCGGAATATTCGCGCGGTTCTACTGCGTTTACTTCTTCCGGTACTGGGATATCATCAAAGGCATTATACATAACGCCTTCCTCAAATTTAGGTTCATTTTTGGTAAATCGTCCCCCAATATCATCAAATGCATTGACTGCTTTTTCTTTAATATGTTCACCAACACGCCCCACACGTTCGCCGATTGCTCCAGATACTTTTTTAGGTGTTGCGCCTTTTACCATCGCAGCCGGCAAAAATACATCATCCCACAAGTTAGTAGGATTCATGGCTATATTTTGGGCAAATTCACCGGGGTCGTCAATTAAGCGTTCTACTGGATTGGCAATAGGGTCTACAAAAACATTTTTAGCCGTGGCTACATATTTATCCCCTAAAATTCCTTCTGGTGCCGTTCCTTCGTTTTCTGCTGATGCATTGGCGTTATACATCTCCGCCGTATCATTTGCAATCGTAGGCGCAGCAAGGACGCCCGCAGCTATTCGCACCTGTGGTGGAACATACGGAGTAATTGCTAGATATCCAGCCGGCTTGCCAACTGCGGCATTGTATGCTTCTGCTCTTGCTTTGTTTAGGCCCGGCGTTGCATGTTCGTTTACAAAGTCGCCGTTATCGTCAAACGCAGAAAAATTATCTCCATTTGCTTCAATGGCATTAGCAGCACTTTTGGAATACTCCCTACCTAGATTATTCGCTTTGTTTAATACATCATCTTTCCAATTTCCCAATGTATTCCCTACATTGTCATTGATTTCTTTGCCTGTTTTGTCAATCCATTCAATATTATTCTTAACGCCATTAGCAACGTATTCGGCATTATTTTTAACGCTATCCCAAAACGTAGGCTTGGGTACATTATCCGCATCATAGCCGTATTCGGTTGTTATATCTTCAAAGGCGTTGCCGCTATTAGCATTACTACCATAACGACTTGTAATATCATCAAATGCACCCATTGTTTACCTCTTTGTTTAATAAGACTTTAACCACGATTTATAATTACCATAACCAGCTGCATCAAGTTCCGCTGCAATCTGATCATCACTCCAGCCTTGCGCTGAAAGTTCGTTCATTCGCTTGGAAATCGCCGCTTGTTCTTCAGCTGAATAAGTCGGTTGCCGTTTAACCGTTGGCGTTCCACCACCGCCAGCCGTTGGCGTACCGTTCAATGCACTTTGTAACTTACCATAATAAGGACTTTCGCTTTCATCCTTATCTGGATTAGCTTTAACCCATGCAGTATGCTGCGCGGATAACGTACGCAACACTTGTGCATTATATCCGCTAGTGCCGGATTGTGTAGCCGTTGGTGGTTTAACATGAGTACCTACATATTTCATGCTGCCGTCTGTACCAACAATATATGTTTTACCGTCTGGCATAACCTTGATATTCTTCGCGCCAAAGTTACCGATGTTTTTCATTTGACCGTCTGGTGTCATTACGATAACTTGGCCGTTTGCAAATTGTTTCGTTTCAACTTTGCCATAACCGCCCATATCTTGAATAGTACCGTCGCCCATGTTGTAACGTACAATATGGCCGTTTTGCGCACTACTAAATTTGTAATCAGGCTTATCAAGCGCCGCAATAGAATTCAAGTTATTCATATCAATAGTACCAGCTCCAACTTTACCGGCTAGATAATTATATCTTGCAACAGCCGGCGCCAACCCTTTAACACGTTTCGTGTTATAGGTATCTACAACCGGGTTCCCGTCCTTGTCTTTAACGAATACAAGGTTGTTCATGATTTGCTGGCGCATTGGTTCAAGCACTTTTTCTTGATATTCGTTGACTTGTTGCATATACATATTATTCACGTCGGTTTGATATTGTTCGTTGGCTAAACCTTGCGCCGTCTTGAAATCAAAACCAGCTTTGACAAGGGCGAGTGTATTCGCCCCTAGTCGTTTGCGTGCTTCACTGGTTATAGTTTCTTTATCTGGAATGGAATATTGGCCCGGCGCTTTATCCTCATTGGTACTACCATTTTCTACCAATTTGGGCGCCCCACGAAAAGGGTTATTTGCCCTTTGTTGCATCATTTCTTGATACGTTTGCGGTACACCATTACCAATACCGGTATTATTTAGGTTTTCAAAGTTCCATAACCCTGTATTTTGTTGTGGTGGTCGAACTGGTGCGGCTGGTGCATCTGTGTTAGCTTGCATCGGTTGTGCTGGTGGGGTTTGCCCACCCCACAAACCTTGATTATTTGCCACCGCTTGCGCACCAAAGGAATTATTACGCATAGCATTATTAATAAATTGTCCAGCGTTAAATTGTCCTTGCGTTGGCATTTGATTCGCCATTTGTTGCGTTGGTGTCGCCTGTTCACCACCGTTTAGCATGTCTTGGTATCCATGCGCCATGCGGTTATTTTGAATTTGCCCTAAACGATACCCGCCGTATCGGCCAGCCAATTCACCGATGCTTTCCCACGGGTTATAGTCCTGTAAGTAAATAACGCCCATTGTGTTATTCCTCTACTTTCTCCGATTTCTTACCTTTAGTTTTCTTTGTTGTTTTTTCGTCTGTTACTTCGTCAGTATCTTCCAAGTTTTCATCTGTTACTTCACCGGTTCCTTTATCGTCTTTTTTGCCGGTGTTTTCAGATAGTTTCTTTGCATCTGCAATCGCTTTCAATTCTGCTTCATTAATGCCTTCTGCCATGATGCCGTTAGCATAGAAGAGATTATCACCAGTACATTGCAATTCAAATACTTGTTCAGTATTGCCAGTTGGCTCACATACCGTTACAGGCTCGTAACCATTAACAGTCATTACTACTGTTTCACCAACAACTAATTCACTGGCTAATTTTAATCCTTCCGGAGTTAAGAATTTTTCTGTATCTGTGGTTGTAACGCCAAAGGATGCGGTTTCAAGGCGATGTGTTTCTTTTTCGCCCATATCGTGTAATTCAATTACATCATTGACCGCACCAATCGTAATTACTTTATCACCATTTACAAATGTTTCGATTGCTTTGCCACCTTCTGGTGTTGCAATTTCAGTACCCGCTACAAAACAAAAACCTTTCATAAGACCTCCTAAAAATCCACCGTTACCTTGCTTAACCATTGTTTGTGCTGGTTGAGCAAATCCGTATCGTAACGTCATATATCTGTTTAATAAATCCTCTTGATCCGCATTATTTAACTGACTCATAGAATAATAATCCTTAGCCGGTTGAGTAGATGCACTTTGTGTTGTTGCGCCGGTATTAATAGGGTTTTGCGCTAACCCCTCACGTTGACCGATAAGGCCCGCCGAAGTACCGGCATTATTCATTTGATTTGTGTACCCTTGATTTAACAAGTTAGCTTGATTCACGATGCCGTTTTGTTGGTTATTATAGGTATTACCCCAAAGGCCCATTTTAGCACCGATACCACTCAAACTATTGTTAAATGCTTGCGAATTAAGCGCCGCCGCTTGGTTCAAATCATTTGCATATTGTGCCGCAAGTGTATTTGATGCATTCTTGCTAATATCATTCAACGCATTATCTGTGATTGAAGAATTAACAATGCCACGACTTGCCAAACCAGAAACCGCATTACCTACCGTAGCCTGTAAATCATTATTTAACGCTTGCCGTCTAGCATCTGCATAAGCCGTAGGAAGTTGGCCGTTTGTAATGCTATCCATTGTGTTTTGATTTTTGAGCAATGCGCTGTTGTATTCATTCGCTAGTTGCCCCGCTCCATTGTTCATAGCATCAACGCTGGCCCCTAACTGATTTGCATAACGTGTGTTATCCGTTAAGTTCTTGGCGCCAGCCGTTGCCACTTGATTTTGCAATGCTGCTAGTGTATTTTGGTTATCTTTGTTAGTCCCCAAATATGCATTGTACATTTGCTGATATTGCGGACTAACTACATTATTTAAGGCTCTATCGCCCATGCCTTGCAAGGTATTGGCGCTTTGATTGGTTTTGTTTATCCAATTCATTTGGCCTTGTAGCATTTGCTTTTCTTCGGGGCCGGCCAGTGGTAAGTTAGCACCTATGCTTTGTACCTTAGATTTTTTACCGCCCCCGAATAATTGCAAGTCAAAAGTAAACATGCTTTTCCTTTCTACAAAGTAGCTTCAAGGTATTTACGCACCGTTTTCAGTACCTTGTAATTAAAACCATTATAGGTGTAGTCCATATGCGGAACACGTTCCATGTTCCATTTCTTAATAAAACCGCGCACGCTTCGATGTGTAGCCGTTACAATCAATTCAAGATCATTCAACTTCATCACTTCAACAATGTATTTACCTATGACTTTCATATCACCGTATGTCTGCCAGATAGTAAAGTACCTTTCGCCCTCATGTTCGTTGATACTCCAGAATAAGAAACCCGCATTAGGGAACCATTTAAAGTAGTAGTTATATTTATCTTTGTAATTGTTGTTTTCATCAAAATAAAAACCATCAAGGCTGATACGTTCGCCCGTGCGCCGTTCATAGTCTTTTATCATATGCTCTAAGCTATCAAGCTGCATTGTTATTCCCCTATTCGCTCGATTATAAAAGTAATATCACCATACAACCTACGTTGATATCCATTGTATACTCCCGGAATTGTAACCCATATTCTATGAATAACCCCTTCTTGGTTGTATTCTATAGTTACAGGTGCTTCTTGGCTTGTATTTATAGCGAAAGTATCACTTGTTGTGTTTGTTCCCGTTATATTTTGGGTATAAGTAACCCTATATTGCCCTTTTGGCAAAAATACATTTTCCTTGTATTTCCCATTGCCTCTACCGTTCCGGCTCCATGAAAACGAAACGAATTCAATCGGATCATATTGAATAGAATACGTTCGCCCATCTTTTTCGATTTTTAGCGGTGTTGATACATCACCATAACGCGCATAGTATTCACGCCCATTAAATGGAACAGTTATATACTTACCACGCGTTACGCTTTTTTCTTCGTGCAACCCGAACCGAAATATTTGGCCGTTCTTTTCTAGTACTAGATTAAGCATATTATTCAATCCTCAATTTAGCGCCATTGGGGAATGTTAGCGTGTTATTATTTTCAAACGTTGCCACGCGCTCCCATGATTGATACCCTTTTTCGTTGCCGTCCGCATATCGGATATAGAATGAACCGGAGTTAGTAAAGTACATTTGAACGCCGTATTTATCGGTTGCATGCCACGGCATAGCAACGCCCGTTCCCCAATTATCTTTACCAAATACGTTAAACTTGTTTACTTTACCGAATGTAAAACCGCTATAACCGGTGTTACCATTTGCAATGCCGTCAAAGTCTATACCATCGCTTTCAAGGGCCTTAATTGTTAAGTTCCCCGTCATGGTATCGCCTGTTTTTTCAACACAAGCTTCTGCATTTTTTGCCGTATCTGCACTTGCTGCGTGTTTGGCTTCGTCTGCATTAGTTGCATGTTTAGCTTCGTTTACCGTATCTGTTTTCTTGTAATAGATATTTTCCAAATCTTTGATTGTTTGAGAAATGGCTTTTAATGTCATTGTCGGGTTAGTGGTAAATGTATCATCACCAGCTATTTTTTTGATTACATCAGCGAACGCATTAAGTATTTCTGTTAATGCATACTCCTTGCCGTCTACCTTGCGTTTGCCAATTACGGCATCTGTTGCGGTATTAACATTCGGATCATAATACTTGATTGACTTTACACGTGTTGCATCGGTAACGGCAATCGCTACTACTACACGTAACGTGTTTTTCCAGTAGGTACCGGTATACACATACATTTTTTCGCTTGTTGTATTGTAGTACATTTTATCTGTTGCCGCTTCCGGTGCATTAGGTTGGCGTAATGGTTCAAGCGTTGTACTACCATAGGTTAGGCCCCCAGATGCGGAGCGCTCCACATATAAATACGATGTACTATTAGCCGGCAAACTCCATGCGCTTTGTTTTCTAGTGATAGTGGCTATATAATCAACTGCGCCGAAATCGTTAAATCCGTCAGCGAATGATAACAGAACAGGTGTTTGACTGCCGTCAATCATTACACTTAAATTATCCCCAGTTAAGAAGGAAAATTCACCGTTGCTTACTTTACCACTTAATAATCGATTACGTAGACCACCGCCACCACCAGAACTACCGCCACCGGCTTTAAGTTCCATATTTTGTGCGATGTTCAATATTTCATTTCGGTTTTTCTGTATGCTTTCCGGTACTGTATCACCCTGTGGCGTAATATCCAAAGGGTATTTTTCTTTGTATGCCATGTATTAAACCTCTTCGTATGTATAATCTAACTGGCGTAAGGAAATTGCGCCCTTTTGAACATTGATTTTAAATTGTACATTTCTGTTAGCACCGCCACCAATTTTATATGCCTTCGTGTATTCATTGACATTCATCAATGCTTTATAATCGTAGGTCTTAAAGTTCGCATAGTAGGTTTTAACTGCCTTACTAGCGAATTCAATCGGTTTAGGTTTCTTGTTAGAAATGCCAATTGTGCCATATCCGGGTATTAGGTTATGCGTTACAAAGTTGTAGTTCATAATTAGTATGAATTGCCTTGTTGCAAGCCTATTACCGCTAACTATTGATGTCTGGATTTGTACTGTATCATCGGTATCTATAGTTTCATCCAAGATGCCGATTTTATTTCCGTAGGCTATATATACTTCTTTATCCACACTCACCGCATCATTGATGTTGTGTGTAAATTTTCTTGATGTAAACACACCTCGACCGTCCTCATACCGTGGCAAATAATGGTAAATAAATATCGTATCGCCGTTATATGGTTTTATCCAAAGTTGTTTACGGCTGGATATATGCCACACGTCGCAATCTTTTGTAATGTATTTCAATAGATAAGAGTTAATATTTAAGCCTGTTTCAAATGGTTGTATTTCTGCATACGTGTTAGTAGGCATAAAAGACATAAACCCTTGATTACCTAAATAATAGCTGCGATCATCAACGCTTACCGTTGCACCGCTACAATACCCAGTAGAGGATAACGGATATACAGTTAAATTCCGTGCATCTGGCGTGCCAACAACTTGATACACACGCCCATATTCCTTATATACGATAATCGCACGTGATAAGAAATCAACCGCAATAATGCTGCCTTGGTCTTTATAGCCAACGTCCACATATTGCGCACTAGATGCATCGTTATTGTTGTGAGTCCACGCATTGTAGTCGCCTACTGCCGACCAATTCAACCGATGCGAATGAGTCGATGCAATCAGTACACGCCCAGAATGGCTGGATACTATATCACACACAGGACTTTCAATGGTAGCCAATTTACCAGCACCGGAGATAACTTGTAATTTATCACCACTAGCAATGAGAACATCACCACCAAATGCATGATATTTCGGTTCTCCTGTACCGTTTAACGTACCTAGTAATGTATTGGTATTGAAATCAGTAGAATATAAATTTCTACCACTAGAAAAGTACCATTTGTTACGATAGACATCATAATATAGCGTTTCTACCGGTAGTCCGAAATCATACAATACACGAACACCCGGAACGGTACGCAAGGCGTTATCAGTCCGATCGAATTCGCATTGCCTAGCCTGTGTTAAAGCTTGTACATCTATGTTTTCCGGAGGGTTCGACCAATCAAGGCCCAATCGGAAGCCGTTTGTTATTGCTACCTGTTTTACGCCCATTATGTGATACCCCGTGCCGTTTTAATTTGCTCTGTGATGTAATCGATGAAGGTCTTATCATAAGCAGCATAATCAGTCATAAGTGATTTTTTCTTTACCATGAAAGATATAAGCTGTACTAGATATTGATGAAAAAATTCGGAAAACGGAATAGTATCGTCTAAATCATCAATGTGATTTTTTCTTACGCTATAAAATACTTGATTAACCGTTTCACCGTCATATGTTTCAAATGTACCGTTTATGATGCGGATAGGATAGCCAGTTTTAGGAACGAACCCCATAAAATCGGAAGGAACCGCCCTTTTATCCGGTATATCCATATTCTTAACAACTTCTCGATCTTTGATACTAACTAGAATAGTCGTTAGCCAGTCAATCGCTGCGTTGATGTACTGGATATATTCTAGTTGTTCGTCAAGGATTTCGTTTGACTCCACATTAACGAGAGTAATCAATTCGCTTACTACCATAATTCCAGTATCCTTCCGCAATTACACTATCATTGTTACCTAACCCATTATTAATCGATTGCAACGCACTAATCATATTTGCCGATATTCCGGAAATATCAAGGTTCATCACTCTATATACGATATAGTCAACTAATAACGTTTCAAGTTCTGCCGGTAGTCCGCTATCATCTTCGAGCATCTTATAGCCAGCAGTCTTTATATAATCAACGGTGATTTTTTGCTCTTTGTCTGCATCAAATACAACCGTTTGCAAATTCAATACTTGGTACCTACCTACTTCCGCACCATCTGCTTTAACTTTCAATATGCTAATACATTGAAAAGGCAATGTGATCCGTCCGTTTCCGGTACCTTCAAATGTTCCTGTTGCAAGGCTCGGGCAATATTGACCGATTAGGGCATTTAACAGGTGATTACCCTCGTTGTAATACTCCAATAAATAATACGGAGTATATTGTTCTTGCGAGGTATCGCCTATTTGCATGAACGCCCTATTGATGAGTTGTTTTACGTTCATATTCACCCCATATAAGAATAAAGGCGGGTGTTACCCCGCCTATCATACTTACGCTTCTACTACGCCACCAGTCATAACATTGATTACGCCGTAATCTTTGCTATTGAACTTGGATTTTTCGATTGCGCCATAGAAAGCGATGCCGTTACCTTCTACGTTGCCGTAGTCGTCCACTTGCTTAATGTGTTTTGCTGGGCGAGATACCGCAAAGCATGCCGCTTGTTTACCCAACAACAAGTTATGGCATACGTTAGCGTTAGACGCTCCCGTTTTGTCATTTAATACGCGTTCGTATTCATACAAAATAACGCCGTCATATTCGCCCAACGCACCTGTGAAGATAGGGTTTTTAGAACCACGAACGTTAGCGTTTTGTTGTGCTGCAAGCCACTTAGCATCATCTTTCAAATCACGAGCCGCCCAAGGAGAAACCAACATAATGAATTTGTCCATGCCGTCAACTTTAATCGGTTGTACTTTAGGGCCGTGCATTTGCGCCTTACGTTTAGCACGAGAAATGAGTGTAGTAGTTAATTTATCGTTGGCTGTAATAGATGCTTGCGTACCGGCGGAAGATGCATAAAGCGTTTCGTCATCCGTAGGAGATGCGGAAAGTTTAGCAATTAACTTGTTATCTTGCCAATCTGCTAACCATTGTTTTAACGCGCCTTTGATTTCTTTTAGCATGTCGTATTGCGTTTTTTGGTCGTCCGCTTCAAAACGAGATACCGCATTACGCACTAATTGAGTTTGTACTGTGAAATCATAAATGTTCAATGCTTCTTCGTTACCAGTCAATGTCGCACGGTTACCTTCAACACCAGCACCGCTTAAATTCATCATCAAACCGAATGTAACTGCATCACCTTTTACACCTGTTAAGTCTTTGTTTTTGTGTACTACATTAGATCCGTCAAGAGCCGTGAATTTATCGAAGAAAGATTCTTTCAAACCTTCATGCCATACCTTTTTAGTCCAAATCTTAGGGACTAACGCCGCTGGGATAGTTACTTGATTTCTTTGTTCTGCCATATATTACCTCTTATAATTCGTCAAAATACTTGCGTACCTCTTTAGGCAATGCATCAAGATTGCCTGTTTCGTACGCTTTCAAAATATCTTCTTCCGTTACCTTATTGGGCGTAGGAACACCACCATTGAGTGCGCCAGCCTTAGGCAATGTCGCCGCTACTTCTAGTGGGTTGTTTGGAACTTCGGTACTTGTCGCCCGTTCGTTTTGCAATTCATCAACAAATTTTCTAATGGTTTCAAAATCGGATTCCGTACCTTCGCCATTATCAACACGATAAAACGCATCGTTGACAGGTTGTGCATCACGCATCGTCATTCCGTTTAACTTTTCTACACCACGTTGATACAACTCATTAAAGTTTGGTAGCGATTTAATTTCATTCACAAAATTAACGTTTTTTTGCCGTTGTTGATGTACTGCGATTTGCTGATTAGTAATTGCATATTCTGCATTGGCTTCAAATCGAATGAAAGCATTGTACTTTTCAGCATCTTCATACATCAAACCTTCTAAATCTTCCGCCGTCATATTGAAACGTTTCAACGCTTCACGGCGTACGAAATCACGAATATTTGATACTTCTTCTTGCGGTAACTCAATCGGTTTTTGTTGTGCTTCGTACTGTCTAGCACGTTCTTCCGCCGCTTTACGTCTTGCACGTTCCTGCGCAAGTGCCGCTTTTAAGTTCTGATCGTTCGCATGATTTTCTTCTTCCGTTTCACCTTCGTTAGTGTTCGGCGTTTCTGTTTCTACTTCCGCATCATTCGCATCACTTTCCGGTGTTTCAGTAGAGGGAACATCATTCGCACCTTCCTGTGTATTCGTTTCTTCGGTTGTTTCTTCCAGTTCAACGCCCGCGTTTTCTAAATCTTCCGGAGTGAAACCAGCTTCTTCGATGTTTACTAATTCTTTATCCATATCAAATACCCCCATTGCCTTTTAACGTCATTGCCGGACGAATATAAGAATATGACAGTTTAACGCCGTTGCCGGGCGAATGTATAAGTGCAAGTAGTTTAACGCCGTTGCTTAGGGCGAAATATAAAAAACGCCCCATATAGGAGCGTTTTATTATTGTGTTGATAGTTTATATTACATAGTGCCTAAATCGTTCATAGGCGGTAAAATTTGCGGTGCATTTTGAATGTTTTGTTGTCTACCTTTCAAGGCTAAGCGTTCCGCCATGATTTGTTGTGGTGAAATCTGTACACCTAATGTTTGTAGATACATGCTCAATGCTTCCGCTGGCATATCATCTAAGCTACCACTAACACGCAATTCTGGCATAGCTGGCTTTTCTGACATTTCTTGAATACGTTTCTTGACGGTTTCTTTTTCTGGGAAATCCATGAAATCAAGAATGATATCCATAGGAATATCAACGCCGGATTTCTTAGCTTCCAATAATTGATATAGGTTAGCACGTCTTGCCGTTGCGCTTGCTTGGCTGGTGCTGATTACAATATCAAAATCAAAGCAGCTTAGATCATATAGAACCTGTTTGATTGGGTTACCTTCCGCATCACGCTGTGGTTGACCTAGTGCATCAGTTAAAACCTGTTCTTGCATAGGTTGATTTAAACCCGGTGCAATCTGTACAAATTCCTTTTGTCCATCATCACCCATAATGCGCATCGCTTTATCTTGATTGTAGAATTGAGGAATTAGCCCCGGAGCGTTCTTTTCGCCCCATAAGAGTTTAACAATCTGGCGTTCTGCTTCTTTCGCCTGTTCAAAGATGCCAGCCGTTTGAACTGTTGTTACTGATTGGCGGAGATCAATCGCCTTACCACTCATAGCGCCAACGCTACCGGATAAACTTTCCGGAGTGATACCGCTAATGGAATAGAAGTCATTACTAGCTTGTTGTTCAAGGCTTAAATTAATATTGCTATCCATTGCCGGTGTTCCATCTTGGAATGTTACCCCCGGAGGTAGCATAATATTTGCACCCGGTTTCGTACTGTTCTTTTCGATATCACGTTTAACACGTTCATCAATTTGGCCAGTCCAGAACTTAACACCTAAACTTTGCTGATTAACAACATGCATGCGTTGACTACGGTTTTTATTAAGTTCCCTTTGTGCATCCTTAATATCACGCACTACGCCAGCCGGTTCTAGTTCATCTTCTGCTAGTTCGCCGGTATAGTAGCAATATTCACGCACTAATGGAAATTTACCGTGTTTATAAGGACTTTCGCCCTCTTCTAAAAGTACATCATCGGCGAATGTCGCATATCTGATTTTAGTATCTGGTATGCTAGTAGGTTTTTTCCCCATAGCCATTAACACGACAAACAAGGGGTTTTCTTCATCAATCAAACCTTCCTTTGTCATGAATACGTGTTTTTTGCCGTATTCCTTATACCAATACTGCACTACACGGATTTTATTGTAGCTATCGTTGTACCATAACGCTTCACCGTCTACCGTTTCGATAATGCCGGCTTCCTGTTCGGTATCATCGTATTTATGTCTAAGTGTATCGATTTCATCGGATTTATCTGGATATACTTGCTTTAATTTTGCCGTACCTTCCCAACTATAGCGGCCCACATATTGAGCATCGCTTAAATCGTCCTTCTTACATTCTGGATCAATGAAAGCATCAAACGGAGAAACACGTTCTATTTGAATGGTACCGTCTAACTTCGTATAGTCGAATTCGTAACTTACCCAATAATTGGCCAAACCGCAAATAATCTTGTCACGGAAACATTTACCCTTATTGCGTTGATAATTCGCACGGTCTAAACAGTATTTTGTAATCCCTTTAGCCACTCGACTGATGCGGTCATCTTCTTCGCTCCGTGGTAAGAAGTCCGGTTCTGTTTCATTCTGCGATGCGTATCCACATAACAGATTAATAACCGGTCTAATTCTATTAATCGTAATCGCTGGCCGTCCAGCATCACGCATTTTTGTTAAGTCAGCATCTTCCCACTGTTTACCTTGCATAAATGCAAAATCCTCGGCAGCAGCCTTGCGCCAGTCTGACGTGGCTTCTAATGCTTTTTTAACATTGTTTTTTGCTTCGTATATATCGAATGTTTGTTCTATATTCATTATTCCACCATTTCAGAACCATAAATCATATCGTACATTTGCTCTATTTGCCATTGTGGCATCGCTCGTGCAAATTCTGCTAATTCTTCATCGGTGTATTTAGCCGGAATAATCACGCCCTTTTCTTCACGCTCTCCGTATTCCGACTTTAGCACCTTATAGGCGTAATCACGTAACGCCTTTTCACTCATACGCCCCATGCAGTAACTTCCCCTTCTATATCATCATCATATCTATAACCGTCATTAAATGGTTTCTCCGGTTTCTTAGGTGTGATAGGTCTGCTCATGCAAAAATATCTAAACTCATCATATGCATGATCTTCTTGCGTTGTATCCACATCTTCCGGCTTGCTTTCGTCATACACTAATTCCGGTAGCGTCCGTAAAATATGCTTGCATGTAGAGAATAATTTGATTTTCTTCTCCCTTAGATAGGTATGAACCATCATCTTACCCGGAATACGTTCAGAATTAGACCGGGTAAAGTTAATTCCATGACGTGCAAATATTTCGGCAATAGATTCACCTTGAATACTCCACTTCATGCGGTCGTCTTTCTGCCATATCGCCCTATCAGCTATATCATATGCATAGGTTTCACCCTCGCTTAACCTAGCCATTTCGGCAGCGACTTCATCTGGTGTTAGTTTTAAGCCTACATCTGGCTCGCCTGTGCAACCGTAATATTCACGATAACAATGTGCTACACCTTCATAATCAATGGCGTACCAATGAATGCTAAATGGCTTACTAAAACCCCAGTCCATTGAACGAACTCTTGTCCAACCTTGCGGAATTTCAAACGGCTCTTCTACGTGTACACTTCGATTGAATTCGGTGAATACTTGTCCAATGAACACGTCCCAATCACCATACAAAAACGCTTTCTTTTCTTGCTCTGGTAACGCTTCCAAACGTTTAACATAGTTTGGGTCATTCTTCATTAATACGTAATTATCGTAGACTTGCGCCGGAATAAACACCTTTTCAAGTCCTGTGGTCTGATCTATCACAGTTTTCTCGCCGTAATTGGTTGCTTCTACATATTTACGCTTCACCCAACCATGCCCACGGCCACCGGGGTTACAGCTGCCACGAAAACGAACAGGAAAACCTTTAGCACTACGAAGGCAAGCCGTCAATAATTCGGCCGTGCGTTCTGTATGTTTGGTCAATTCGTCAATGCCTAGATAATCAAATTCTTGCCCTTGATAACCCTCGGCATCTTTATCATTCTTCACGTAGCGGAATAGCACTTGACTGCCATTCTTTAGTGTTGCTATGTGTTTCTGGTCGGAATACTTGTATAATTCAGCTGGCACACTTCTGATCCATTCCCTAATCACATTGGCTTCTAAATTTGGGTATGTTTCACGAAATATATAACAATGACTGCCCGGATACGTTAAGGCGTAAATAAACACATCCATAATCAATGATTTCGTTTTACCACCACCACGAGCGCCACCATATACAGCATAAGGTGCTTTTGTGTTGTGGAATATATTTTGTTTTTCATTAGGTTTATAGTCGATTGTTATTTCCATATTTGATAGATTTATACAAAAAATGAGATATATCGCCGTGGATATACCTCATTTAATGATAGATTTATGCAATTACCTATTATTCTTTATTCATATTACTAAATATAACCTTAATCGGTTCACCGTCCGCTCCGCTGATTTCTTGCTTATCAGTAAACATCTTATAACGCTTACCAAGCAATTCAGCTGCTTTTATCCTATCATTTAACGCCGGATCCAAACCGAACTGGTCGGGAATATCACCACGCATCGTACTAGATAAGAACTGCATCACCTCGTTAGTATCGGCGATGCTACTTTCTTTCATTTCTGCTAGTCGTTCATCAATATATTGTCTGACGTCAACTTTTTTCAACAGTCGATTACCAGCTGAATACGCCGTTCGTGCGCTATAACCAGCCTTTATCGCTGATTGTGTGGCGTTCGTAGTCTTTAGCCATTCTTCAGCAAACTTTAACTCTTTAGGCTTTAATTTAATATCACTCACTACGTTCACCACCTTTCAACACATTAACTAGATATATTAACAACTCATGTGGCTTTAATGTATCGTATTCAGCAACTTTTTTAAATAACTGGCCCTCTTTAAATGGGTTTCGTTTATACTTCTCCGGAAACGCTTCTGCATATTCTGCTTCGTTATACATTCGACTTACGATATATACTTTAAATGGCTTATCCCACTTACTCCATGATTGGCGAGTATCAATAACATACCTTAAACCCTTTTTAATTTGTAATGCCGTAATCACCTTTTTAATTTTAGGCATGTAGTTCATTGATATTCACCCCCTATCGTAGTATGTTATTATCTTTGCTTTTCATTCTTCTATGTGATCGCTGACATATTCCAGCCGCTTGCTTAGATGCGTGTTTGCTAGTGCAGTATGTTTGACATAATCCGTCATAATATATCTCGTTGGCCGTGCATTTGCCACCTTTATTATTAAGACATTTTGACTTTGTACATATGATATTCACTAGCTTTTCACCACCTCTTCTTTAATCACTCAAAACCGAACACGCCACGACTTAATGTGATCTGACATCAAAACAATTTGGGTTAATTTGGTCTAAAACCTTTACATAATAAATGCAGCATGTTCAGTTTTCAATAATTAAATGTTGCTTTTATACAAGAAATGGGATATATCGCCGTGGATATACCCCATTTTATTTTAGTTTTATTCATTTTGTTTGTATGTTCTAAACAAATACCGGCAATCTATGAAATCGTACAAGTAGTTATGGTATTAGGACGTACATATTTAACAAGGATCGTATCTCAAATGGCATGTGTTCGTGAAAGGAATTTAACGCCGGTATCTGTTTACAACACACAAGGGGAACTTCTAAAGCTCCCCACGGTGTCGTATGTTTAATAGGAGAATTTAGTCAATGTCGTTCAAAGCTACATATGACACTATAATTATACTATATTATGATTTTCCATATGTTTCCGATATAGTCCGATGTATTCCGACTTGTACCGTTTTAGCACCATACACGCTAGGATAATACGCATTGTGTAAATATTTCCCTACTTTAATAAGGCCTATCGTTTTTAATTCACTGGATTGCGTTTTCTCTAAATCCGTAAAACTCTTGGCATATTTTGCGCTTTCCCCGTCGATGTACTCGCGCATTAATAATATATTAACTTTCTCTATGGTGCATTTGTTGATGATATCCGCCGCCGTTTCCCGTTCATCAATTAATGCACCTATTTCTTCTTTTATGGCATCACGTTTACTTTCAAGGCGTACAATTTGACGTTCTAACCCGCCCGGAGTTCCGCCACCACTTAAACGTTCCTTACTATAATCAATGGCCCCTATCGTTGTTACATCGGATTGCAAGCGTTTTATATCTTCCTTCAACGATTTGATTTTCATTGAAATTAACTTAATTGGTTCTAAAAATTCCTTGGCTAATTCTCTATATTCTTTATCCGTCATATATTCCCCTTTATTTCATGTTCTTAACTGTTTCCCCTAACATGTTTAAATAATCCTGTAGGTTGCTTTTGATAGCATCATTCACTAATTGGATATTATCTGTTGTTACATAGTGCGCCAGTAGCATTTTATACATTGCATCTTTGGTGGGTACAAATACCGCTATTAATCCGCTACCAATGAAAACCATAAATAATAATATTGCCTTTGATTTATTAGCTTGTATTTTTTCCCTAGCTTCATCTTCAATAAAATATAAAAACACCAGAAAACATACAAGCATTGCCAATATAAAAAATACAATTTGATTTAACACATCTAAATTATGTAGTACCTCAATCAAATACAAATACATCGGATCAATAATAGGCATTATACATTTCCCCTTTCACCTACAATTCTTCTACCTCTCTGTAAGTCGTTTCAAATTCACTCGCCTCACAAACTTTAATTTTACCTTTATGATCTTTAACAATATAATTACCTTTAAAACATTCGATTCTTCCATCATCTGTTGTGATTTCTAATGATGCGTTTTCATACCAATCAATACCAATTACATCACCAATAAAATCGACTATTTCCATAACGTTAGTGCCGTTATATTGCACAGCTTGAATTTCATTAACCCTTTTCTCATATCTCCTAACCATTTTCTATTTACCTTTCTTCCTCTTAGTTACCCACATGCACCAGTTTCAACTATATAGCTTTTTAATTTAGGTTTATCATCACCATCTAAGCCATGCACATTTTCAATTTCTGCTCTAATTTCAAGTATATTTAAATACTCTCCCATAGTAGCCTTTTGTCTACGTAACAAATCTATAGGACACGTTGGTTTAAAATCTAAAGTTTCAGCATCATATTTAACAATCATTCTGTGAAGTTTATTGTAACGCTCTTTTAGTTCCTTATACTCTCCTCTAAATCTAGCTTGCCATTCAGGTTCACTAATACTTAATTCATTTTTATTTTCTTCATTCATTTCACTCACCTCTTGTGATAGGGCGGATATTTCACCGCCCACCTTTCTTTATTTAAAATAACTATTTACCAGTACTACCAATACCACCAGTACCGCGCGCCGTTTCTGTTAGTTCATCAACTTCTAACAACTTTAATGCGCCAACCGGTACAAGAATACCTTGCAACAATCTATCACCCTTTTGGATTAAATACGCATCATTGCTGGTATTTTTGAATATACCTTTGATTTCCCCTCGGTAATCTGCATCAATTACGCCAAATGAGTTTGGAATAACTAAAGGCGTTTTACTCATGCTCGATCTTGGGGCAAGCATTAACATATACCCCTTTGGAATTTCCATTGCTAAACCTAGCGTTACATATTGCGTTTGATGTGGTTCTATAGTTATGCTTTCCGGCTGGTAAAAGTCCATTCCCGCAGCATCTTCGCTACCGATTTTAGGCATTAGCACGCTCGACATGCATCGTTTTACCTTGATAACGTCCGCATTATAGCGTTTATATCCTAACACGCGTTTAATTTTATTAAGCAGTTTCATTTGTATCCTCACTTCAATAACGCTTCTAATACTTTATTTTTCCTGTCCATTATCCGTATTTCTGCCCGTGGGTTTTCTTTGTCTATACCCGCTATACAACTATCACCATAAGAACATATCCATTTATCATCATCAATGACTTTGGCTTTTGTTAATATATCGCTAGTTGCCTGTAGCAATCCGATTAAATCCGGCCAACTTCTTTTATTTGGAAGATAGTATTTACATTCAACAACGATAATGCCAGATATATGCAATTTATTTCCGGCTAGTTGCCATAAGCAAGCATCTTCATAATTCTTATAGGCTTCTGACGGTATTATAATAGGCTTTCCGTTTCTGGATATGATACGCCCGCTATTCTTTTTAGTTGCCGGACGCCCTTTTAATGTAATATCAATCACACTCATAAGGAAACACCGTTAATCTTTCCGCTAAATCAACTTTATCGCAATCAATTTCTTCAATTCCAAATTCGCCACAATTACTACTCCAGCTAGTCAAGCCGGCACTATAATAACGAACCTTACCGGAGCTATATCCAGCAAAATACCGTTTTAATTTCATTACCTTGGTTTTTACAACTACTCGCGTATCAATTGGAACCTTTTCCCAATCCACAACACCCAATAGATCCGCAATAGAATATTTACGTGTATTCGGATTTAACCCCAGTACCTTACATGGAATTCTTGGTGTATGATCGCGTATCTTGAAATTGCCACCGTTTTCGATAAACGTAGGATTTACAAAGAACGCATACACGCCTTCAATTTTGATATCCCTATACCCTTCGTTATACATTTTCTCTAATAACCATTTTTGCTCATTCGTCATTTTATAATTCCCCTTCTAACATCAATTGTTTTGCCGTTGTTTTAATTAGATACACGTTCTTTTCTAAACTGTTACCGTGTCCGTACAAACTTTCTAGTGTTACGCCAACCCCGCAAGAACGCTTGTTTTTATCTTTTCGCCTGTACATTAAGTTGTAATGCCCTTCGGCGCCTATGCAGCTATCTACTAATTCCGGCTTTATAATTTCGTCGCCAATAACAACCGTTAAAGCGCTTTCTAATAGATCGTGTTCGTATTCTTTGGTAATTCTATCCAATATAACGCTATTCATTCATTTTCCTTTCAACTGATATTCAAATATAATTTCATTTCTAGGCGCATTAATTAACATAATGATGCTATGATGTGCGGGCGATTTTGTTTGTTTGCCCGTTTCACTTATAAATTTAATGCGCTTAGTTGGTACGTATACACTTATATTTGTTTGGCTGTACAATCTATGCCGTTGTACCCCCCCCAGTGCATCTATAGGCAATACCAATACACACGGACGGCCAGTTTCGATACATCGCGCTATAATTTCATCTTTATTGCTATATGGCGGGTTAGTGATTAAATAATCAAATTCGTAATCTTTGGTTAGAAAATCATTAATCCCATATATAGCTAACGGATCATATTCGCGCGTAACAATTTTTGTGAAATTGCTTTTATCTGTATCAAACGGCAATATAATTTTATCGCCAACTTTCGGTGGGAATACATTAAGCATCGTTCTAACTATTTCTATAGGCGTATACCATTCATCGCTTTTGCAACCTTTTATCAATGCTTCTTTCAAGATTACCTCTCTACATATTGCTCACACTGTGTGTTATTTGCTTCAACAAAACATTCTTGGTCAGGATAAGACTTTTCCAATTTTTCAATTAATTCATGTACTTTCATTTTTAATCTCCTTTTACTATGCTCCATATGTTCGTTTCGCCGCTCATTGAGTGTGCATCATATTCAAGTAGCCACTTTAAACAATGTCGCCCGTGCTTAAATCTATCTGGCTTATTTCTAGACCCCGGACTTGCATAAGTTACCGCTTCAACCCATTCACAATGTGCTTCGTATGTATACCACGGATACATAAGGCAATAGGCTTTTATGTATTGTTGTTTACGCTTTCTTTGTACTAATTTCATCTTCTATGACTTCCTCACATTCGATTAAGCACGTAATAGGTGATACTGAAACATTTGCATTTGTAACAACATCAACAAATTTAATTGTTTGTATGTTTCCCAAATCTACATTTTGTAACATTGAGTCATACGCTTTCATTTCTTCATTACGAAAGTTGTAACGATTAAATGAATTCGTAAAATATCTTCTAGTTGCCCCATTTATAAACACTGTTATCTGTAACATATTTACTCCTTACCTTAATATGCATCTAACATTTTCATTCCTTACGCCTTGTTTTCAAAAGGGTTTATGGTTTCAAACACCACAAAAGATCTATTGTTGTACCCGTAACGTTCTTCCCATTTACGAAATACCGCGGTTAATTCTTCCTGTAATTCGTCTATATGTTCTTGTTTAACGTCTAACAAATAATCCTCCGACCATTCCGCTATTTCATCATCAAGATCATAATCTATAACATCTTCAATTACGTGGTCTGCATCAACAGTCGGAATATAATAATATGGATTTGCAACCCTAACTTTTGGTACTTCCCTATCTGGATAAGTTTTCGCAAAATCATTAACCGCATCTTCAATGCTTTTTTGGGGATATCCTACATACCCATTAAAACACCAGCACCACTCATTCTCGTTTTTTACTAGCATTGTTACTCACTCCTCGCAATCTTCACATTCGATAACGCAATTAACAGGAGATACGGCAACGAATTTTCCAAATTTGTCTGTAAAAGTAATTAACTTCTTATAGCCATCATTCACATTTTCAATATCGTTTTGAAACATTTCTTTATTTTTATATGTTTCTGTTTTATATGTAGCAGTTCCACAACTCGCCACAACTAATAATTCAACCATCTTTATCACTCCTTAAAACGGAACGTTTTCATCGTTGCCTTTATCATCTGCAAAACTATCAAAATTGCTTTCCGTTGCCATATCATTCAATGCGGATACACCAACGAAGCCGGCGATTACTTCCGTAACATATTTCTTTTGCCCGTTGCTATCTTCATAAGAACGTGTTTGAATGCGCCCCTCTACAAATAAGCGGTTTCCTTTTCGGTAATTTCCTACTGCTTCGCCTAACTTGCCCCAAGCCACACAGTTGATGAAAGCGGTTTGTTCTTTTGTTTCATTTGTAGCACTATCAATATATGTGTTAGTTGCTGCTACCGTAAAAGTGGCCACCGCTCGACCACTTTGGGTATAACGCACTTCTGGATCACGTGCTAAATTACCTAAAATTTGTACTATGTTCATTTTTCCACCTCGTCATTACCTATCTGCAATTCAGCCATATCTGCCATAGCCAAATATACTTTTTCGTGCTTATTTCCTTTATGTGTCTCTTTTACTTTTGCTCTGAATTCAATAATTGTTCCGAAGAAACACCCACATATTACCTTGATTGTTTTGTCTCGGCATTTAAAGAATGTTGTGAACCGATTATAACGACCAGCTCCACCAATAACCATGTAATCATCATCTTTTTTCACATCAGCATCGCCGGACACCCTAGCATCGCCGGACACCCTAGCATCG